>Ga0224510_10000017_pt1 | contig 132118 bp, 129 predicted proteins | sample SF_May12_sed_USG_FD_170161 | JGI IMG/M metagenome (GOLD analysis project Ga0224510, IMG submission 170161) | Sediment microbial communities from San Francisco Bay, California, United States - SF_May12_sed_USGS_4_1 | ecosystem: Environmental > Aquatic > Marine > Sediment | place: USA... | reverse complement strand
TAGCAACCCTACTGGAAACCGGGAAAAAATCTCTACGGAATATGCAACGAAGAAAAAAATTATCCGAATCGTACTGGCGGCAGGCCACTCTTTTTTAGTCTATGTTATATACGAGAGTTAATAATATTGCATCATTATTTGACATAAAACACCCACTTATTCCTTCGACTAACAGCCGACATGCTCTGCACCCAGCTTCGCTGGTGCTCAGGTTTTACAATGATAAATATTTTTATAAAATAGATTGTAAATGAAATTTTAGATATTTGAAATTTTATAAGCCCTACCTCGGCCGGGCCTTGAACAGGGCCAGCATGATAAACGACCATATAAACGAGATCAATACCACCGGCAGGGCGAGAATCCAGAATACCGACTTTGCCAGGAACAAAATTACCCCAAGCAGTATAAGCGACGATACAAAGACAACGGACCAGGATATGACCTGGTAGAACTTTACGGGATTTCTTTTTCTTCCCATATCGAAAATGCCCCTTTTCAGGTCGGCATTACCAGAAGCCGCTTCGCCGGCCTTGTAAAACTCGTTGGCCGAAAAGGTTACCGGATTTTCCGGCTCCAATACGTCGAAGTTAATGTTACCTTTGCGAAAACTTTTTTCTCCAGATTGATATTGCTGACCGTCCTGGTCAGCAATATCAATGAGGTCCGCAGGAACAGCGGGTTCTTGAGCATCAGACCCTTGCGGAGCCGGATGACCCGGGCTCCCGGCCGGAACATGCTTCTTATTTTTCATACCCGGTTTTATTTTCCATCTGCCGGATGATCTGTTTGTAAGATTCAACCTCGTTTCGCAGGATTTCAAACCGGCGTGAAAGATACCCGGTATAGATACCGACAAACCAAACCCCGATGATTTTCAAGACTTCTTTTTGAAGCGACGGCACTTCAAGTTCGGGGTAAAACTGGAAAAACAATACCCCGACGTAAAAAAAGTTAAAGGCAAGCAGACCCACAAGAGAAAGTCTCATGCCATAACGAATCCCGTTAGAAAGTATGACAACAAGGTACAACAAAAAAAACATACTGTCTTTACCGCCGGTGGGCGGCAAAAGCAGGGTGATTACCAGCAAATCAAAGATCATGGTGATGTATTTATACGCCACCGATATCCCTCGATCGCCGGCCCTTCGCCGGACCAGGAATACATGGTATACCGCGTTTGAAAAAATATTCACCAGGATCAAAACGCCGATATATGCCGGGTTCAATGTCCCGGATACGGCATCGTGGAACAGGTTATTTTTTATCAAGTATAAAAAGTAAACGGAAACCGTTAAAATCAGAAACCAGCGGACGCTGACCTTGCTGATTTCATTTTGCAGGTCCCACTCGGAACGTCTGTGTGACGAGATTAGCATAACAGTTTTCTCTGGATAATGACAGGCAACGTCAAGCGATTATGCGCCCTGGTCGCCAATTACCGGGTATTTCTGGTTAAATTCATCCTCCGAAATAAAGTGAAGCAAGTCATCCAGCCGGGCAATTTTTATCACGCTTAGAATGGTTGGGCTCAAAGCTATATATAAAATTTTCTTGCCGATCTTGTTGGCTTCATTGGTCAGCTTCATTAAAATACTCAAACCGGATGAATCCAGGAACCTTAAATTGGTCATATTTAACCCGATGATTTCATCGGAACAGTGTATGTATTTCTCCATAAACGCCTGTTCAAACAACCTCGCACTTTGCATGTCAAGTTTTCCAACTACCGGAATTTCAAGTGCATTTCGCCTTTTTATGGCCTCCATCAGCATTTTTCCCCCTTCACGTACCTTTTTCAGACCTTGCCGGCAGGTCGCAATAATTCTTTTTTTATATGAGCCCTCGTATCAGGACAATGCCTGACAGGGCGGCAAGTAAGACAATTAAAATCTATTCGATAATTGATCAATTCATATTTTTTGATGTTCTTTCGAAAGTAAAAAAATCCGTAGAAGGTTCTCGATAAATTCGGGAAGGAATTTTAAAATTCGGAGAAGTTACCGATACTGTAAGACAAGCATGAAAAAAATCTTTTCGTTATTTTTAATGTATTTTATGATCCTTTGCCTGCCGCTGTCGGGGGAAAACTTCTACGACCGGTACTTTCCAAAAGAAACCAAAACCATGTACAACGACACCCTCTTTGAGAGAGTTATCTGGCACAAAAAGGTGTCGCACCTGGTGATGGAATCCTTAAAAGACGGGTTCTATGTGACGATGCTTGTGATTCCCGAAACTCCCCATAACTTTAAAGCCCAAACCTATCCCCTGCATTATTTTTTTGAGGCCTACCCAGATGCATTTCAAAAAATGATATGGCTTGACGATTTTTTAAAAAAAAGAGGAATTTTGAAGGTAAAATTAAACGGCAGCCGGATCATCGAAGAAGAGATCCTGTCAAACGGTACCCTGCCGCCGTAGTTTTTTTGATTTCCAGTTGAAGATACCGGTTACAGAAGTTTTCTCTGGATTCGTTCGCCCAGGTTAACCATGATTTCGTAGGTAATCGTATTCGAAAGGTCGGCCCAGACCTCAAGAGGCGGCGATGCGTCCCCGAGAAGGTTTATCGTATCCGCCAGCCGGGTCAGACCGCCGACAACAATCTGGTCCATCGTGACCCGTCCGAGTAACGGATGCCCCTGAAACGAAATTTTATTCGACAGGCTCCGGGGTATTCCGTCGGCATACCCGATGGGGATTACCCCCACCTCCAACGGCTCTTGCCCGACGCAAAACGACTCTCCGTAGGATACGGTCATTCCCGGGGCAAGCGTTCGGACGCTTACCGGCCGGGCCGTCAACTCCAGGGCGGGTTGAAATGGAAACTCAGGAAACAAGGTTTCTTTGTCGGCCATATTGGAGAAATAACCATAGAAAGAAAGACCCGGTCTGACCATGTCAAAATGTGAATCGGGGTTTAGCATCACGGCATAGGAATTGGCCGCATGAAGAATTACGTCGCGCCGCGCCAGGGCAAGCTCTTCGATCATCATCGCCGAAACCTCCCGAAACCGGGCCGTGATATTCGCATTCGAGGCGGCCTGGGCGAGATCGGAACTGGGAAAATGGGTGAATATCCCCCTCACCTTTAGATGCCTGGCCTCTTTGAGTCGGCCCAGCAAAGAATCAATTTCCCCCGGCAGGATACCTATTCGCCCCATCCCCAGGTCCACCTTGATATGGATTTCCATAACAAGGTTTTTTTTACGGGCAGCCTCGTCTAAAACCTCAACCTGCCACAGGTCGGTAACCGAAGGCGTGATGCCAAAATCCGTAAAAAAATTCGACATATGGGGAAAAAATCCCCCGAGGTTGAGAATCTTTCCCGGCCAGCCATATTGGCGAACGAGTTGGCCCTCGAAGAGGTTGGCCACCCCGACATACTCCGGCCCTTCCTTTTGCAGAAAATGTATAATTTCGGCAAGACCGCAACCATAGGCATTGGCCTTTACCGGAACCAGGATTTTCACCGCCGGGCCTGTAATTTTTTTTACCAGGCTAAGGTTATGACGCAACGCGCTCTGGCTGATCTCCAAAACGGGGTATGGGTTTTCCCCAAACGACGAAACAACTCCTGGAAACGTAAAATTCATCGCGATTTGAACAAGGGATTGGACTGGGTGTTATTAAACTTTAAAATAAATTCTTCGGTATTATCGAGGGCGATAGGTTTGCTGATGTAGTATCCCTGAACGTGATCGGCATTGTGTTCCCTGACAAATTCAAGCTGTTCGATGTTTTCCACTCCTTCGACGACAATCTGTTGGTCCAGGGCATGACCAAGGGCGATCAGGGCAGATACGATGGCCGCGCTCTCGCGATCTTCCGGCAGATCCCTGATGAAACTCTGGTCAAGTTTCATCTTTGAAATCGGAAACTCCTTGAGGTAATTGAGCGACGAATACCCCGTACCAAAATCATCCAGTGAAATGGATATGCCAAAGCTGCTGAGATTGTCGAGAATTTTTTTGCTGAATTCAATATCTTTCATGGCGGCGCTCTCGGTAACTTCAACCTCGATCCGGCTGACCGGAACCTTGGAAATCGCTATCGTGTGTTTGAGATAATTGACCATGTTCCAGTTTAAAAACTGCCGCGCCGACAAATTGATCGAGATCGAGACGTCCTCGATTCCCGCCAAAATCCACTTTTGAAGTTGTAAAATACTTTCCTCGATAACCCATGCCCCGATGCGAATGATCATGTCGCTTTCTTCGGCAATCGGTATAAAATATCCGGGGCTCAAAATTGTCCCGTCCATTTTTTCCCAGCGAATGAGGGCTTCCATCGAGATAATCTTGTTTTTCTTTAAAGAAACGATCGGCTGGAAGACGAGAAAAAACTCGTCGCGCTCCAGGGCCCGTCTCATCTCGGCCTCCAGGTGAAGCACCTCAAGGGACCGTTCGCGCATGTCCGACTCAAAGACCTCCCGGTTGGAGCGCCCGCTGAGAAGGGCCTTGTGGAGAGCCGAATCGACGTCTCGTAGCATTTCCTCGGCCTTGTTGTATTGAATGTTGCTGAATAAAATTCCCATGCTCGCCGAAATCGAAATTTGATGGCTGCCCAGCTCCAGGGGCTTTGAAGAAACCGTCTGGATATTGTCGAGAATGCGATTTAACTCGTAAATTTCCCGGACGCCCGAAAGTATAATTCCAAAATTTAAACCCTCCAGCCGGCCAATCGTGTCGGAAGGTCGTACGATAAGTTTTATGCGGGCCATCAGTTTCTGGACAACCTCGTTGGTTACCCCGGCGCCGTAGGTATTGGCAACCAGCTTGAGTTGTTCGAATTCGAGTTTGACGAGAACAAAACCAAAGTTCTTCTCATCATGAACCCTCTGGATGGCCGACTGAACCCTGTCGGTAAACAACGACAGGCTCGGCAGGCCGGTGAGTGAGTCGACAAACTTTTCCCCCGTGATGTCGGTTAGCGACCCGGCGATTTTCAAGACGCTGCCGGATTTATCAAGTACGGCAAGGCCATGAACCCGGGCCCAGATATACATTCCATTTTTATGCAACAACCGGTGCTCGGTCACCAGGTTGTCGGTCTCGCCGGACAGGTGGTTGGCGATGATCTCTTCAACCATCCTGGCGTCGTCGGGGTGAATTCGATCAAACCACTCCGAAGGGTCGCTGCTTAAATCGTCCTCGCCATAGCCGATGATCTCTTTCCACCGGGGCGAATAGTACAAATAATTTTCCTTGAGATTCCATTCCCAGATGCCGTCGTTGGTGGCCTTCAGGGCAATCATATAACGGCTTTCGCTGTCGAGAAGCTTGTTGTGGATCTTCATTCGTTCCATGGCATACTGAATGGATCGATCCAGGAGGGCCTTGTTGATTTTCCCCTTGACAAGGTAGTCCTGGGCGCCCTGTTTGATGGCCTCGGCGGCAAGGTCCGTATCGTCGACCCCGGTTAAAACGATAATCGGGATCCTGTCGTTCATTTTTTGAATGGTTTTTAAAGACTGCATTCCGGTAGAATCCGGAAGACTTAAATCGAGCAATACAAGATTTACAGGTTTGTTCTTTAGAATCTCCACGCCCTCGCCCAGGGTGGTGGCGATAGACAGGTCTACCGTTATACGATTTTCAGAAATCGTATCCTCCGGTATTTTTTTAATCATTGCCCGGATATATTCGACGTTTACCGGGTTGTCTTCCACTAACAAGATATTGGTACTCATTATAATACTTTTTTATAATTCTTTCTGCCCAATTAGAATAAGACAGGGAGGAATTTTCCCGTGCCGCATAAAGGCGCGCGGAAGATTCCCTGACCCGGAGATTCATTCAATTCTTTACTTATCGTACGGAATTGATTGTATATTTTGCGATAGTACGTCTATTATTTTTTTTGAGACATCGAGATGCGCAGTCGGTGACCGGCAAGGGCGCTTTCGATCTTGCTTCTCTTTTCCTGTGGAATAAGTTCGCCAAGAATCGTATCGATCGATTTTTTTTCTTTTTCAATATCGACGTTCGTGATATCGATGATGCCCTCGATCAGGGCATTGACGTTATTGTGACTTACCTCGACGAAACCGCCGTCAACGATCAAAGTCACATCGTCTTTACTTTCCGGTCCCGTCGCAACCGTAAGTATGCCGGGTTCCAGCAAACTCACGATATTGACGTGATCGGGTAAAACGGTAAATGATCCCTGAATCCCGGGAAGGGTGGCGCTATGGGCATTACCCTTGTAAAGAACCTTCTCGGGAGATATTACACTTACATGTATCAGTTTATCACTCATGGATTTTTTTAACCTTTATTATCCTTCGCTTTTCATCTTCGCGGCTTTTTCGATAACCTCTTCGATGGCGCCGACATAGGCAAAGGCCTGCTCGGGAAGTTCGTCGTATTTGCCGGTAAGAATTTCTTCAAAAGAGCGGATGGTGTCTTCAAGTTTTACGTACTTGCCTGCCATACCGGTAAACTGCTCGGCAACGTGGAATGGCTGCGACATGAATCTTTCCAGTCGACGGGCCCTGGCCACGATCACCTTGTCTTCTTCGGAGAGTTCTTCCATACCGAGAATCGCAATGATGTCCTGGAGATCTTTATATCTCTGGAGAATTTTCTGAACCGCACGGGCGATGTTATAATGCCTGTCGCCGACGATCTGGGGCGAAAGTGCGCGTGAGCTTGAATCTAACGGGTCAACCGCCGGGTAGATACCTTTTTCGGCGATCTTTCGCGAAAGTACCGTTGTCGCATCAAGGTGGGTAAAGGCGGTCGCCGGGGCCGGGTCGGTCAAGTCGTCGGCAGGTACGTATACGGCCTGTACCGATGTGATCGAACCGGAACGAGTCGAGGTGATTCGCTCTTGCAGGGCGCCCATCTCGGTTGCCAGCGTTGGCTGGTAACCCACGGCTGAAGGCATACGACCTAAAAGGGCGCTCACCTCGGAACCTGCCTGTGAAAAACGGAAAATATTATCAATAAACAAAAGAACGTCTGAACCCGACTGGTCCCGCAACCACTCGGCTTCGGTCAGGGCCGAAAGGGCAACACGAAGCCTGGCTCCTGGCGGCTCGTTCATCTGGCCATAAAACAGACAGGTCTTGTTAATTACGCCCGATTCCTTCATTTCAAGCCAGAGGTCGGTACCTTCACGGGTTCTTTCGCCCACGCCGGCAAATACGGAGTAACCGCCGTGTTCCTTGGCAATGTTGTTGATAAGCTCCATAATAATAACGGTTTTACCCACGCCGGCGCCGCCGAATAAACCGGTCTTACCGCCCTTGATGTAGGGTTCCAGCAGGTCGATAACCTTGATGCCGGTTTCAAAAATCTCGGCCTTTGGTAAAATATCATGAAATTCCGGCGCTGCACGGTGAATGGCTCGTCTTTCTTTCACCTCAAACGGGCCGGCTTCGTCGATGACGTCGCCAAGTACGTTAAAGATTCTGCCGAGGGTATTTAAACCTACCGGTACGGAAATTGGCGCGCCTGTATCCACAGCGTCTTGCTGTCTTTTGATACCGTCGGTGCTGCCCAGCGATACGGCTCGAACTACGCCGCCGCCCATGTGCTGCTGAACCTCGCAGACCACCTTTTGACCATTGGCATCAATCTCGATTGCATTGTATATATCCGGAAGTTTACTTTCGGCAAACTTGATATCCATTACGGAACCAATTACCTGTACTACTTTTCCTATGTTAGTTTCTTTACCCATTTTATTCTCCATATTTATGTATTGCCAACGATCACTAAAAGTTATCTTTTAACAATCCCTGTTCCCTGTTAACTTACCGAATCCGCCCCGGCGACAATCTCCGAAATCTCCTGGGTGATTTTTGCCTGTCTGGCCCGGTTATACTGCCTTGTTTGGGCTTTGATCATATCGGTTGCCGAATCTGTGGCGCTCTTCATGGCCACACGTCTGGCGATTTGCTCACCGGCTACCGACTCAAGCAATGCCTGAAAAAAGGCAATGCGAATCGCCCGCGGCAGCAATTCCGTTATGATGGTTTCGGCGCTCGGCTCAAAAACAGCCGACCCGGAACCGGTTTTTTTCACGACCCCAGCCTGCTCAACCGGCTCAAGGCTCAAGGGCAAAACCTGCCCCGCATGCGCCGCCTGCCGGGACGAACTGAAATACCTGGTGGATATGATTTCAACGGCGTCGAAATGACCCGTTTCAAATTTTTCCATAAAAAAATCTGCAAACTCGGCCGCCTCGGCGAAGGTTGGTTTGTCATCAATGTGGGTGTAACTCTTTTCAAAGTCAACCCTCTGGTATTTAAAGACATTGACCGATTTCTTGCCGATCAAATGTACCTCGGCTTGAATCCCCTGCTGCTTGTACTCTTTTATCTTCCCCATGGCCAGCTTTATCACGTTGTTGTTAAAACCGCCACAGAGCCCTCGATTTGCCGTGACCACAAGAATACCAATTCGTTTTACCTGCTCCGGTTTTCTCAGCAAAGGATGATAGACCCCCTTGCTGAAAGACGAAAGCGAGGCAACCAGGTCGTTTAACTTATGAGCATAGGGCTGCGCCGCGTGGACCTTGTCGGTGGCCCTTTTGGCTTTGGCGGCAGAAATCATCTCCATGGTCTTGGTGATCTTCTGGGTATTGCTTACCGCCTGAATTCTGCTTTTAATTTCTCTAAGTGTAGCCATTACGTTACCGCTTCTTTGCCGTTTTTTACGGATTGTCTTTCTTGAACTGTCCGGTAAAGTCGGTCAATATTTCCTTCAGTTTATCATCTGCGGGAAGTTCTTTTTTATCGCGTATCAGGTTAAATATTTCCGGGTGCGACGCCTCTACCCATTTATACAACTGGGCTTCGTACTCACGAACCTTTGCCGCTGGAATTGTATCCAGGTAACCCTTGGTACCGGCATAGATGCCAAGAACCTGCATCTCTACGGCAAGAGGCTCATACTGACCCTGCTTCAACAGCTCCACAAGCCGCAGACCACGATCGATCTGCTTCTGGGTAGCCGCGTCAAGCTCGGTGCCCAACTGCGCAAACGCCTCAAGCGATCGAAACTGGGCCAGGTCAAGTCTCAATGTTCCCGAAACTTTCTTCATCGCCTTGGTCTGGGCATTACCCCCTACCCTCGATACCGAAATACCCACGTCTACGGCAGGTCTGACACCCGAAGCAAACAGGTTGGGCTGAAGGTAAATCTGGCCGTCGGTGATCGAAATCACGTTGGTTGGAATATAGGCCGAAACCTCGCCGGCCTGGGTTTCGATGATTGGCAGGGCGGTCAAGGAACCATTACCATATTTTTCGTTCATCTTCACGGCTCTCTCAAGAAGTCGTGAATGTAAATAAAAGACGTCGCCAGGGTAAGCTTCACGACCTGGCGGTCTTCTCAATAATAAGGACATCTGTCTGTAGGCATTGGCCTGTTTTGAAAGGTCATCATAAACGCAAAGAGTCGCTTTGCCTTCTGCATACATGAATTCTTCGGCCATCGCTGTTCCTGAATACGGCGCAATGTACTGCATCGCCGCAGGGTCCGAAGCGCTGGCGTTAACGACGATGGTGTAATCCATGGCGCCGGCTTTGGTCAACTTTTCGACCACGTTGGAAACCGTAGAAGATTTCTGGCCGATCGCGACATAAACGCAGATCACGCCGTTACCTTTCTGGTTGATGATCGTGTCGATGGCAATGGCGGTTTTACCCGTACCACGGTCGCCGATGATCAACTCTCTCTGACCGCGGCCAATCGGGATCATCGAGTCAATCGCCTTGATACCGGTCTGCATGGGCTCATGTACCGGGTGTCTTTTGGCGATACCGGGGGCGATAATTTCAATCGGACGGCTCTTCTTGGTGTTGATCGGGCCCTTGCCGTCAAGCGGTTCGCCAAGGGGATTTACCACCCGACCAATCAGGGCTTCGCCGGTAGGTACTTCGAGAATTCTCTTGGTTCTTTTTACGACAAAACCTTCGCGAATGTTCAGGTAGTCGCCGAGAACCACAACCCCGACGGAGTTTTCTTCGAGGTTAAAAGCCAGACCGATAACTCCATTCTGAAATTCAACCATTTCATTGGCCATTACGCCGGTAAGTCCGTAGACTCGGGCAATACCGTCGCCCACTTCGAGTACGGTACCGACTTCCTCTACGTTTAGTTCTTTACCGTATTCGGTGATTTCTTTTTTTAATACGGATACAATTTCGTCTGTCTTTACTTTCACTTTAAACCTCGTTCATCCAAAATTACGATTGCAGCCAGAACCCCGGGGGAAACCCGTCGGGATGCCGTTTTCGCCGCGCTCATGTTATAATTTCCGTTAATCTGCGGTTATTGCCGCATCCTGGTCTACCGTTCCCGATAAAACCTTGTTTTTCCAGTCTTTTAGAAAACGACTTATAGACGAATCCCATAAGTAGTCACCGACCCGCATATAAATGCCGCCGAGCAAATCGGGTTGAACCTGAACGCGGGGAATAAATTCCAGCTTTGCGGTCTGGTTCTCAATGCCGAAATCCTTGCGCCGGGCCGAGATCAGGGCTTCAATGGCCGACATGATCTTGCCAAGTTCGTTTTCAGGGTAATTCCGGCTTAAGATCACAAACGGTCTTACCCTGTTAAACTGCTTGTCTGCAATTTCCGTCAATGCGGCGCAGATTTCCAGAATACTGGTCTGACGTTTTTTATCAAAGACTAAAAAAAGAAAATTTAAAACCTCTTTAGAGACGGTCTTTTCAAAAACTTTTTTCAATTTCTCTTTTTTTGCCGCAAGCGAGATTGTCGGCGACTCAAAGTAGAGCTCGACCGCGGGATCCTGAAAGGCTTGCGAAACCAGGTTCATTTCTGGTTCGATTTTTTTCAGGTCTACCCCATCTACCTGGGTCAACGCCATGGCATATGTATATGCTACACTATTCGTGTTCATTAGTTGTTACTGCTTTTTAATTTCTCTAGTTCCCTGTGAACGATGTTACGATGTTGTTCGTCGTTTACATCTTTACCAAGAATGCTGGTGAGCAACTTTAAAGAGATATCCACCGACAATTCCTGCAATTCTTTCACAGCTTTCACTTTTGCCTGTTCGATTTCGTTCTTCGCACGGTTTTTTATATTTGCCGCTTCGTCCTGGGCGCCCTGGAGAATCTTGTTTCGCATGACTTCGGAGTCCCGGCGCGCTTCGTCAAGAAGCGCGTTGACTTCGTGCTTTGCCGCGTCAATTTTATCCGAATATGACTTCAGCAGGTCTTCTGCGGCAAGGCGCAGCTCCTCGCTTTTCTTCAGATCCCCTTCAACTTTATCGTTTCGGGAATCCAGCGCCGTGATGATCGGCGTCCATGCGAATTTCCACAGAACAACCAATACAAGCGTAAATGTAACGACGGTCCAGAAAACCAGACCGGGGTTAACGTTTAGAAGATCGAATGTCCCTTCAGTTAATAAAGGCATTTTAAACCGTCTTTATTAGACTTTAACCTTGATCCAGACAAGAATCGCGATAACCAGACCGAAAAGACCAACCCCTTCGATAAGAACCGCAGCGATAAGCATCGCTGTCTGAATCTTTCCGCCGGCTTCCGGCTGTCTGCTGATACCTTCTGTCGCGCCGCGGCCGATATTACCAATGCCAATACCCACGCCTAGAACAGCCAAACCTGCCCCGATAACTGCGCCCATTAATGCTAAACCTTGACCAATTTCCATTTTATTCTCCTGTTTTCGGGCTCCGGTTCAAGAGGTTAAACCCACTGGGTCAATCCTCTTTTACTGGATTCTCCGTTTTCTAAATTCAAATTAACTATAACGTTCCATCTTAATGTCTGTGTTGCGACCCCGAAATAAAAAGGGCGGTCAGGAACACAAAAATATAGGCCTGGAGAAACGCGATGAAGATCTCCAGCATATAAATACCCACCGTAACGGTAACGCTGACCGGCACAATGAGGAAACTTTTAAATAAAAATATAAAACCAAGAAAGACCAGGATCAGCAAATGCCCGGCAGTCATGTTCGCCAGAAGACGAATGGCAAGGGCAAAAGGTTTGGTGACCTGGCCGAGCAACTCGATAAACCACATGATGGGCCAGATGGCAAGAGGCACCCCGCCGGGAACGATGTTCTTAATATAGGCAACGCCCTGGTAGACAAAACCGCTGATCTGGATCACGAGAAAACTGACGATGGCCAGGGTCGCCGTCACGCTCAGGTCGCCCGTCGGGGTGATACCCGACCAGAGTTTTAACAGCAAAGGAGTATCGCCCGAATCGGTGTGGAACTCATATCCGACAAGACTGCCAGCAAAATGAGCGATCTCGCCGAGTGGGGGGATCAAACCAATGAGGTTACAAAACAAAATAAAGAAAAAAAGCGTCAGTAAAAACGGCTCGTAGGATTTGGAATGATGACCGATGGCAGCATGACCAACGTCTTCGCGGATAAAATTGACAAAAACCTCGACCATACCGGTAAACCTGCCTGGTCGCTTATAAATATTTTTCGAAATTTTCCGGGCGGCCGGTATAAAGATCACCAGCGCAAGAGCCATGGCGATCCACATCATGACGACGCGTTTGGTAACCGGGAGGCTGTAACCGCCAAGTTCAAAGGGCACCAGGGTCGTATCGCCCAGGTGATGATTGATCACTTCGTTAAGATCAAAACCCTCGGCGGCATGCGGCACTTCGCCAACATTGGTCTCTTCCAGGCTCAGCCCTTCAGGCGAGGTCTCGCCGGCGGCCTCGTGCCCTGCCGGAGAATTTTGATCGCCGGTAACGGTAGCAGGGTTCTCCTGCGACGGGGCGACGTTTTGCGCCACAGAGAGATTTAAAAATACGGCGAGCAGTTGGGCCAGGATAATCATAACTTAAACAACCTTCCTTTCGGTTTGAACCTGTCGGCTATTAACGCGGTACAGGGAAAAAAAGAGATCCAGGGCAAGCCCCGCCAAAATCGCCAGAAGCAGGGTCAACATAAACCCCGACGATTCAACGCCATTTTCGCTTCGAATAACGACATACAGACCAGATACGATAATTGCAGAAAAACGTATGATGACGGCGACGACCCAGCCATACCAGGCGCTCATGGCTCCCCCGAAACGGGTGGCAACCTTGTGATTCACATACGAGGCCGACAATACGACGGACAACCCGACAAGGAGGGCAACAGAATTCGCGGAGCTCATAGTCAAAAGCAAAACCTTTTTTAAAGATATCTTGTCAATTTTTTTTACCGCGGGCGTCCGAAGAGGTTAAAAATTTGTCATTTTTTTTAAAACTGCCCCAAACGCATCTTTAAAAATCAACGCCGCCGCTGGAGATTTCAGTTGCAAGGGAGTGGAGCTTAGGCATGAACTACTTTGCGCCAATAAAATTAACCACAAAGTTCAATGCTTTACTCGAAAAGCTTGGTTTTTCTTCGAAAAACTCCGTGAATGGCCTTTTGGCCCGCCTATTGGCGGACCTATTGGCCACTTTTCGATCGCATTGAACTTTTTCTTTCTGCTTAAGAAATGGGTTCGTGCCTAAGCTCTTATTCGTTGCTCTCGAACAGGGGAAACAGTCGGTTAAATATTTGACGCAGGGGCGGTAAAACGCAAGACGGCGGGGTGCGGTTAAAAAACGTCCTGTATTATATCGGAATTTTATTGACGCTGATCGGGGTTATGTACTACGCCCAGGTTCAGGGGAAACATCTTGAGAAGGTTAAAAACGCTCAAGTCATGGAAACACCGGAATCTCCCCTGCTGGAAAACCAGGGGTCGGCTGTAAACCCTGCCGGGCAAACAACAGAACCGTCTATCAAAGCTTTGCACGAGACAGCCCCGAAAGCTCACCGCTTTGGCACGACGTTAATTCAGATCATTCTCATCATCGTACTTGCCGTCGGCTTCGGCTACCTGTTTCGCCTTGCCGGGCAGCCCTCTGTCATAGGGGAAATTCTCGGGGGCATTCTGCTGGGGCCGTCGTTTTTTGGCCTGGTCGCTCCCGATCTATTTGCCACAATTTTTCCGCCTTCAAGCTTTTCAACCCTGGAACTTTTAAGCCAGTTTGGCCTTTGCCTCTTTATGTTCATCATCGGGATGGAGGTCGACATCTCGCTGTTTCGCCGCAGCGCCCCGACGGCCTTCCTGGTCAGCCATTCGGCAATCATCTGGCCCTTTGCCCTGGGCATCCTGGGGTCGCTTGTCCTGTATTCTCATTATACTCCCGCGGGGGTCGCCTTCTTACCCTTTGCGCTGTTTATCGGGATCTCCCTGGCCATCACCGCCTTCCCGGTACTGGCCCGGATTCTCCAGGAACGGGGTCTGACAAAGACCCACCTGGGGACGCTGGCGATCACATCTGCCGCCATCAACGACCTGACGGCATGGCCGTTATTAACCCTTGTCGTTGCCTTCGTGAACAACTCCAACCCGCTCAACGCGGTATTTACCCTTCTTTACTTTGCCGCCTTTATCGCGGTACTGTTGTATGTCATAAAACCGCTCTTGAAAAGAGCCGGGCGGGTATATGTCTCCAGGGAAAATCTTACCAAAAACGTTACCTCGATGATTTTCCTGCTGATCCTGACGGCCTCGCTGGCAACGGAATTCATCGGCATTCATGCCCTCTTTGGAGCCTTCCTGATGGGCGCCATCATGCCGGGGGAAAGTAACCTGAAAAAATTGTTCGTCGAGAAAATCGAAGACTTCACCATGGTGATTCTTCTTCCGCTGTTTTTTGCCTACACCGGTCTTCGCACCAACATCGGCCTGCTAAACGGCGACATGATTTCTATATTCTTCCTCGTCCTTGGTCTTGCCATGGCGGGCAAAATCGGCGGAAGCATGGTTGCCGCCCTGATTGGCGGCGAAACCTGGAAGAACTCGCTTTCGCTGGGGGTTCTCATGAATACCCGCGGACTGATGGAACTGATCGTGCTCAACATCGGATTTGACCTGGGCATTCTCCAGGGCGATATCTTCACCATCCTGGTTGCCGTCGCCCTCATCACCACGGTCCTGACCGGGCCGCTGTTGAATCTAATCCAGCGTCTCTTTCCCGAGAAAGGCCGGTCGACTGCTTCCGGCGGTAAACTGCAGAACGTTCTTCTGTCGTTTGCCAATCCCCTGATGGGGGTAAAGTTGTTGCGGGTACTGTATGCGATTTCCCCCAAAGGTCAGAAACGAAACCTGACCGGGTTGCACATCAGCCCTCCTTTTTCGATCGACCAGAAAGAAACGGTAACCCTTCGCCACCAGAGTTTTGACGAAATTGAAAAAGAAGCCCAGAAAATCGGGGTGCAACTGGATACGCTTCATCGCGTCACAGATGCGGTCACGGGCGAAATCATCAAGCAAACCATCCGCCTGCATACAGACCTCCTGCTACTCGGGGCAGCCCGGTCGTTTTTTTCAAACAAGGCCCTGGGCGGGAAAATTAAAAAAATTCTCGAATATAGCGCCTGCCCTACCGGGGTCCTGATCGACTCGGGATTTACCGAAGCCGACGATGTATTGATTCTGGGCGAACCCGAACAAGCCAAACGCCTGACCGATTTTTTAACCGACGAAGAAAACAAGTGGAGCCCGCAAAAAGATAGTAATTATTCACTGGCCCTGATTACCGGCTCGCCGGGAGATAACGCAGGCGCCAATAACATCTATATCGGCGAATCCGAACTGGGGCCGGATTTTTTTGGAAATTACGATCTGGTGATCTGTACACTGGAAACCTGGCGAACCTATGAAAACCGGCTGAACAAAAGCCATACGACGTCATTTTTAATATTGCAGATAAAATAAGAGCCGAAAAGACATCGGGTTTACAACCCTCCTTTGTCATTTATGTCATTTAACCGGGATCTGATCCTGACCGGTCGCGAGCCTGGTCCCCAAACCAGATCCACAACACAGATCAAGAGAGATTATTTCATGGCCAGCAGAAACTGAATGAGGGCTATTGCCATAACGATGATGGCCCCAACCAGGCCCATCTTCCACATCACGGCTCGTTCGGGCAAGGAATCTTTGGAACGGTTCGAATTGTTTTGATCTTTCATCATATGCCATACTCTACGAAAAAACAATGCTCCGACGTAAACCCATAATTCTTGACTGTTGTTTTTTATTGTCAGACCTACAGAGCCTGTGCGACAACTGTATTCTGAAAACAATGTCAACCCCAAAGTTCAATGCTTTTCTCGAAAAGCTTGTAGCGCATCTTTAATATTTCATAATGATGCGCTACCTGAGCTGTCTCCAGCGACAGCTTGGTTTTTCTTCGAAAAACTCCGTGAATGGCCTTTTGGCCCGCCTATTGGCGGACCTATTGGCCACTTTTCGATCGCATTGAACTTTCTCGTCTTTACTAAAAAGCTAGTTGGCGCACAGGCTCCTACATGCATTTCATGCTCAACAAAAACTCCTGCGCCGGCCCATATCTCAATCCTGGCCCTCGGCAAATGACGGATTTTATGGACGACCCAACCCTGTTGTAAGTAAGATATACACAAAAATAATAATATACAAACAGGAGCCTACACGATGAGTTTGAAAAAATTATGGATCGCCGGGCTGGTCCTCTTACCCGGCCTGACCTTGACTACCGCCAACCTTACAGCCTCGGCTGAAAATAAATCAGTTCCGGCAAAACAGGTTTTACTTGCCGCCAATGAAGAAATGACCGCGCAACCGGCTGCAGAGGAAACGGCAACACAAGAAACTACAGCGTCTATTGAATCTGAAAATGAACCTGAAAAAAAAGACAACAAGGCCTTGTTTATTTCCGGGGCGCTGGTGATGGGGATATTGCTGGTCATCGTCTTGTACAAAACAAAGGCAATTGTAAAAGACGAAGACTAACAAGTTCGACCTTATCCATCGAAAAAACCGCCCCGAATATATCCAGGGAGCATAGGCATGAACTATATTGTGATAACAAAGTCATCTCCAAAGTTCAATGCTTTCCTCGAAAAGCTGCGTGAGTGGCTAGCAGGGTCACCGTCAGTGACCCTGCTAGCCACTTTTCGATCGCATTGAACTTTTTCCTCTGCCAACGAAGGGAGTTTCGGCCTAAGCTCCAGGCTCATAATCTCTCCCGTCATCCAGGGGAATTAGATATTTACAGCGCATCGCGTTTAATTTTTTCATCCGGCAGGTTAATTATGAAACGAACAGACATAGAAAGACGCGAGCGCGAGCTTCGTCGATCTGAAAAAAAAGACATGGTCATTCAACGTAAGACCGAAAATTTTAAATCAAAAAACCCGGCAGGTTATTATATTGACGGCCTTGCAGGCCTGTTTTTTTATAATGACGATCAAATCTTCAACTGCACCAAAGAAGTTAAAATTCTCGAGATGATCGAACAAATGAAAGAAGATATTCCCGAAAAAAACTGGGAGACGATACTTCGAAAGGCGATTAAAAAAACCGGTGTGGCCCAGAAAGAACAGGCCTTCCAGGAATTGCTGCCCTTTTTGAAATCCTGATAAAAAAGGGGGCTAAAAGACGCCCCCCTTTAAATTTAATCGGCTACCCGGTTTAAAAACCAATACCGGCTGCTATGCCGTAAACATAGGCAACTGCTTTGGTATCCAAAACATAATCAACACTTACGATCGGGGTTACAGAAAAACTGCCGAACATAATGTCATAACCGACGCTGCCTCTAAGCATAAAGCCCGAATGCGAATGCGATCCGTGAGCCGTAGTGACCGTAACCATTTCATAGCCAGGAGCTACCAGCAACTTCAACCCTTCAAAAGGATGAATACCGATAAAACCAGCCAATACAGTCATCGTTGTATCCGTAGGGAAGGCAAAGTCGGCCAATACGCCGATACCCAGCAGACGATTTGCGAAAGGAAGTCTGTACTCGTAATCGGCGCCGACGGTGAAGCCATTTACACTGCTCGCTGGTATGGAGGTCATACCGAGAAAAACCGACAGGTGATGGTTGTGGCCTTCATGACCGGCATGCTCGCCATGTTCTTCATGACCCTGGGCAGACAACGCCGCGGTATTTAATACCAGCGCGGCTACAAATATTTTAACAAATTTCTTCATACTCGATTATTTCTCCTAAAAAAAATTTTTTACGACAAACGCGCGTTTCCACCCCTCTCGTCAACTCTAAACTCTCTGACCTTCGGACAGGAGTTAGGACAATATTTTAATAAATATATGTGGGAATTTAAATTATTGCTATGGAGAATAAATTGTTTTGTCAAATTCAAACTCTAAATCCATGGAGGGCATTTCATAAAAACGCGAAGCAAGTTATTTAAAGTTCCAGAATAATACCAGGATGCACACAAATTGCCCAAAGCCATGCCTGGATGGCATTGCTTTGGGATGGCTTTTGGGGTCACCCGTTTTGGCCAGTCAAAATGGGTGACATTTTGTTCTGGTTTGTCAAACCTGATGTCCGAACTTTGGTCGGAACATCAGAACTTATGATTTACATCGAAAATCGGTAATTATTTTTGACGGGTATGATTGACCCTTCTTTATTTAAAAGCGACGCCGGGCTGGAACTTTTACAAAAAAGCCTGAAACGAAGAAATGAAAACGAATCTACCTTTGCAAGGCTTGTCGAGATCAACCAGAAACGCCGCGACCTGATGACAAGTTCCGAGAACCTGCAGAGCAAGCGAAATACTCTCTCAAAGGAAATCGGCCAACTCCAGGGGGCAAAAAACCCGGCTGATGCCGTTAAAATCGAAGCCATAAAAAACGAAGTCCGGGTAATCGGGGAAGATCTGAAAAACCAGAAAGAGGACCTCGCCAGAATTGACGAGGAATACGAAAAGCTGATTTTAATGATCCCCAATATTCTCGACAACGAGGTACCCGACGGTACCTCCGAAGAAGACAACCATGTCGTCTATGAATTCGGGACAAAGCCGCACTATACCTTTACCGTAAAACCGCACTATGAAATTGCCGAGAACCTTAACCTGGTAGACTTTAAAAGAGGCGTCAAACTCTCGGGTTCGCGATTTTACGTCTACAACGACGAAATCTCAAAACTTGAAAGAAAATTAATCGATTGTCTACTGACAAACCACGAGGCAAGCGGGTACAAAGAACGAACCGTTCCCTTGCTGGTAGCCGACGCCGCCATGTACGGCACCGGCCAGTTGCCCAAATTTGCGGGCGAATTTTACCGCCTTGAAGAAGACCAGCTGAACCTGATTCCGACGGCCGAGGTGCCCCTGACGAATCTCTACGCCGACGAAATTCTTTCTGCGGAAGACCTGCCGGTCTACCTCATGAGCGCCACGGCCTGCTTTCGCCGCGAGGCCGGCAGCGCCGGTAAAGACACCCGGGGGCTGATCCGGGTTCACCAGTTCCAGAAGGTCGAGCTCGTCAAATTTGTCGCCCCTGAAAATTCAACCGAAGAACTCGAAAACCTCACCCTGGACGCCGAGAGTATTCTAAAGAAGTTCAACCTTCACTACCGTAAACTTCTCCTGTGTTCTGCCGACACCTCGTTTTCGTCAGCCCGCACCTACGACCTGGAAGTCTGGCTGCCCGGCCTCAACCGATGGATGGAGATCTCGTCCTGTTCGAACTTTCGCGACTTCCAGGCGCGCCGCGCTAAAATTCGCTATAAAAATACCGCCACGGGTAAAAACGAACACGTCCATACGCTTAACGGCTCCGGTGTCGCCCTGGGTCGCCTCATCGCCGCCCTCCTGGAATACTACCAGACCCAGGACGGCACTATCGACTGGGCAAAAATCTACTCGTTAATGAAGTAACAGTCGGCACTACACAAGATTAGATATATAATTGCCCAGGCGGTCTCTTTCGCCGCCGGATATTCGGCCCTGCTGGTAGAGATTATCGATCTTTGTGTTTAAGTGTTCCTCGATTTTTGCCTTGCCAAAGAAGATCTTCAGCCAGCCGCGGCCCGGGGCATTTTTGGCCTCGCTAAAGAGGTATTCCCGCAGCAGCCTCTCCCGCAGGCTCGGGATATGGTTTGCCAGTTCTCGAAGCCGGTCTTCAAGAACCTCGATATCGGCGGTTGAAAACTGAAAGACGCTGGAAAAGTTATTTCTCTCGGTCATCGCATGGCAGGAATATTTTTTATCCGGCAGGGAATACGTGATGCTGTATTGTATGGGCTTGCCCAGAATGATGTCCGCCAAAATCACCCACACGACGGTATTATCTTTTATTATCCCCCAATCGCCTGATTTTCTGACATTGCCGTGCTCCAGGTGCTGGTCTTTTTGTTTTGATATCGAATTAAATATTTTCCGGGTAATCTTGTCGATCTTGTGCGACACGGCATATACCTGCCATTTCTTGACAATAGAGATTCCCATGCAGATGCATTTTCCAATTACACTCCCCTGTCAAGCCATCATTCTGATGTTCCGACTAAAGTTCGGACATCAGTTCATTCATTTAGATAAGACTTGGTTAAACGAGGCCTCGTTCGCAAGCTTCGCACATAAATGCAAACACGTTAAGCAAATTATATTGTATTTTGCGCACAAAACGCAAATAAAGCAAATCTGACCCCGATCGAATTCATATCTTACAAACGCCGATATTAATGTATTTTGCGCGCGAAGCGCGCATAATACATTATAATTTCCTGTTCTCATGATTTTGCGGCAAACTCCGATAATGAGAAAGATGAAAAAGACTGTTGCGGGCGTTTTACTGTTTGTATGGATTCTCATTGGGGCGGCGCTCGGGTTTTACTTTTACCAGAGTTTTACTTCGGCAACCGGCGACGAGATGAAAAACCGGGTGGCGCAAATCCAGACGTATTCGAAAAATACCAACGAGGTGCTCGACAAACTCCCGCGGATATTTAAAGAAGCCCCGGCAACGGCGGTAATTCTCATCCTGAACCAGAAATCAAAACTGCTGGGCAGCCTTTATGAACCGGCAAGAATCCGGGCGGACGAATATGACAGCATTTTAAAGTCCTATAAGAATATCGAGTTGAAGAATTTTACCTACCAGCGTTTACCCTTTGCCGGGGGGTATTCCATCTGGGTCATCAGCCGAAAAAACGTATCGGCGCTCAAGGCCTTTGAATTTGTGCTCGGGAGAAACCCCGGGCTGATTCTTTTCCCGATTGTGTATGCCTTTGGGCTGATTATTATATTGATGATCCTCCTGATCGACCCCGCGCGGGGAAAAACCCCGGAAACAGTCGGCGAAAAAAGCAGTGAAAAAACGCCAAAAGAAATATCGAAAAAAGAAATACCGCAGCCCAGATCAAAGGAAAGGCAGGCCCGGAAAAGCGAGGCCGGGGCGGGCGAACCGGAGTCAACCAGGGATAACCGGATCATCGTAAGCAACCCGTTTATTTCCAACAAAATTTTACTGCTGATGGATACGATCGAGAAAAACTTCTCGACCAACACGATTGCCTTTTACAGCCGGGAATCGGGCAAGTGGAAACACGTTCTCGAAAAAACGGGCAACCTGTCGATCCGGGGCGATGCCGCCGTTGAGAACCTCCCCCGGGAGATCCTGAGCCTGTCGGACAATTCCTGGAGAGAGCCGCTACTGTCGCAGGACCAGCGCCTGCTCTACATTCCCCTTCATTATCGTAACCTTTTGTTTGGTCTTCTCCGGCTGGAATTTACCGGGCTTGCCTCACAGCTCGATCACCAATTGCTCGACCGGTTGATCGGCCTGTGTACGCGCTACTCTGATTCTCTGTTCATGCAGAGGGTTTATGACAAGGCCGTGGCCGACCCCGAGACAGATTTTTACAACTACCCGTATTTTTACTTCATGGTCAGAGAAAAGCTGGGGTCGTCGAAAAAATTTGCCGTGGTGGTTTTTGAAATCGCCGATCTTGGCAGAATCACCCCCGAGACGACCCGCTCCTGGGCGCATGACCTGATCGTCGAGCTGAACAAAAAACACTTAAAACCGATGGTTTCGGCGCGCCTGGATCGAACGAAATTTTCGCTGCTTTATGAATTAAAAGGCGAATTAAAAAGCGAATTAAAAAGCTCTGTGGACGAAAACGTCTCGGAACCCCGTGTAGAAAAAGAGGGCGACAAAGTCGACCTGATGAGACTTGACGAAGTTCCCGAAATTATCCAGAATGTTACGTTAAAATCTTTTAAACAAACGGCAAAACTCACCGGCGGTTTTTTTATCAGGCCGACAAATTACGAAGACGCCGAGTCGTTCATGCAGCGGCTCGACTACCTGTTGATCAACAGCTCGTTTAACGCCTACCCGTCTGATTTCACCGGCAAGTTCTCCGGCGACCATCTCAAAGCGGCCGTATGAATAACCCCGAGCTTGACCAGCGTTTAAAACTGACGATCACGACTTCGTTAATCGAGATCCTCACCGACTGGCTGAAAATCACGGCCATTCTTGAAGGTCACGGGACGACATTAAACGAAGGTCTCTGCTATGAATTTTGCAGCGGCATTCCTTTTTCCGGCGACATCTCCGGCGAGATGTTTATCGGCATGGACGGCTACACCAGGCTTCTTTTGCTTCCGTATATCGTCGCCCACCTGGAAATGGAAGTTACCCACCCGCAACTGGTTGATGCCGCGATGAACTCTCTTGTTTTTCGAATCGCCAAAGAATTTTCCGAAGAGCTGCAGGAAATCACCAGGGTAAACATGCACGATCCGCGCAGCTTGAATCACAAACTGGTACCTTTACCGCAGGAAAAATACAGAAAGTATACGATGATTTATTTTTTACGAGACGATGAGAAAAAAAAATACCTCGGCCGAATTTACCTGCACCTGGTTCTGGATAAGCGATAAGCTATTAACCATAAGCGGGGAATCTTCCTCGACCCCCGCCACAAAACCGGCAAAGCCGGATTCTCTTTTCGATTAATCCAGGAAGTCTTTGAGTTTGCGCATACGGGTCGGGGCGCGCAGCCGTCGAAGAGCCTTGGCCTCGATCTGTCGAATTCGCTCCCGGGTGACCTTGAAAACGTAACCGACCTCTTCGAGGGTATGGGTGTAACCGTCGTCCAGACCAAAACGCATACGAATCACTTTTTGTTCGCGGGCCGGCAAGGTTGCCAACACCTGCTGAATCTGCTCGGCCAGGATGCTCTGGGCGGTGGCGGCCATCGGGCTTTCGGCCTTCTTGTCTTCGATAAAGTCCCCAAGCTCGGAATCTTCGTCTTCGCCCACCGGGGTTTCCAGCGAAACCGGGTCCTTGGCAACGTTCTTCACCTGCTTGACCTTCACGGCCGGCCAGCCAAGACGCTCTGCGATCTCGTCATCGTTTGGCTCACGACCCGTCTCTTGAAGAAAAATACGAATCTCGCGGTTAACCTTGTTGATTTGCTCAATCATGTGGCTGGGAATACGAATGGTACGGGCCTGCTCCGAGATTGCTCTCGTAATGGCCTGGCGAATCCACCAGGTCGCGTAGGTCGAAAACTTGTAGCCCTTTTTGTACTCAAATTTTTCGACGGCGCGCATCAGGCCGATGTTGCCCTCTTGAATGAGGTCATAAAAATGCATACCGCGGTTGGCAAAGCGTTTGGCGATGGAGACCACGAGTCTGAGGTTGGCATTGATGAGTTCTTTTTTGGCGTTCTCGATTTCCCGCTGGCCCCGGCTGATCTTTTCGCCCCACGACAAGACGATGAGGGTCGGCGAACCGGCTTCCTGCTCCATCCGGCGAAGCTTTCGTTCGTTGTTACGAATGTCCTTGATGATATCTTTTACGTCTTCGATGCTGCAACCGAGGTCCTTTTCAACGATATCGAGGTCTTCGTTTTTCTCGATATAGCGATTGTACCCTTTGATGGCCTTCACGTCGTAGCCGTACTTCTCTTTTAAACGCAGAAAATGCCGTTTGATTTCTTTAATACGAAATACCATGCTCTTGATTTTGTTGACATGCTTCAGGAGTTCTTTCTGTGAAATGCCAATTTTAAGAACATGATTTGACGCATGATCTTCGAGCTTTAATATTTCGGCCCAGATTTCCTGGTGTTTTTTGCTCTTGTGGGTATATCGCTTTAACTTTGACTTGAGACTTTGAATCTTTTTGTCAATCTCAATGACGGGGGTGATCTCCAGCAAAAACTGCTCGCGAAGTTCGGCCTGCTCGCTTTGTGAAATATAGTAGGTCTTTGAGGCCCGGCAGATGTCGGTGATGCGCATCGTCTTGTTCTGGATCTTCGAATAGTATCTTAAAAAAGAATTTCGCAACAGAGATGATCGCTGAACCGCCTCTTCGATGATGTTTTCGCCGGCCTCGATACGCTTGGCCAGTTCAACCTCTTTGTCGGCAGATATCAACGAGATCTTGCCGATCTCTTTGAGGTAAAGCCGCATCGGGTCGTCCGGTTCGGCCCCCGAGGCGGTAGAGGTCTTCTTTTTGTTTTTTAAGTCGGGGCGGTATTCGGGCTTGTTCAGAAGCTGGGTCAAAATATCCAGGCTGTAGCCCTTCTTCATCATGACGATGGCGAGATCCTGAACGGTAGTGTTCTTGCCCTCTTCGTCGGAAAGCTCATACCCAAGGGCCTTTAGTTTCTCATAGAGAATCTTGGGAACCTTCTTCTCGCCAAGAATCGACGTCATGCCGGCCTTGTCGCTGACCTGCGAGGCGCCCTGCTTGAGCGATTTCTTGTCGTATTCCTCTACAATTTCAATTCCATACTGGTTAAGTAATATAAAAACATCGTCGATCTTGTCCGAATTGATCAACTTTTCGGGCAGAATATCATTGATCTCGTCGTAGGTGATCTCCCCATTGGCCTTGCCGATATTTACAATTCGTTGAATCTCTGGTAATTGTTCAAGCTCCACAGTTTCCCCCTGAAATCTCTAATCGACGACAATTTTTCATTGTTACCGGGACGACAACACTGGCGCGTCTGTTTTTAAATGATAAATTTTTATAGAACATGGATAAATAATAATTGCTGTAATAAATTCAGAATAAACGACTTCGTGAAGATTACGCCATAAATGGATCATTTCACAGAGCTCATGTTTTATTCGTTTGATAAATTCCTTTTATAATAGCAAAAAAAAATTAAAATGACCAAATAATTAACCCAAGACGACGTGTACACTATTATAGTTGCCTGCAGGCTCGCCGTAGGCAAATTCAACCCTCACATCGTGCGCTATTTGCGCGCTCCGCGCGCAAATAGCGCACAAATAACCTTAAATAAGCTGAAATTTTATTTCAGCTTAGACCTATAATATCGGTTATGCGAAAACTTGAACTTTAACAAAGCGTTGGTGATGTATAAAGAAAGATGAAGGCTTAGTTGACGTAACTTTCGGAGCGCCATGTAAAGGGAATGTCCAGGCGCCCGATGAGTTCGCCCGGGTCGATCTTGTAACCCATATCCGAAGCCGTTTCGCCGTAAAACAGGATAACCTTGATCAGCCGCTCCCGCGCCTGCTGGCGGTCAAAACCGTACGTGTAGATATCCAGTTCAGGACACCCGGCCACATACTCGTTGTCTTTTTTCCATATTTTTATTGTCAGATCCACTACTGTATTTTTCGGAACATCCGCGAAATATTTTACACATTTTTATTTTTTGTGAGATTTGGGAAGAGCTATGCCTTTTTAATACCCGCCATCCTTGCGGTCATTTAAAAAACTCTGGTAAATACAAATCTAAAAATTATTATTGCAAAGAGATGGTTGAAAAGTTGTACGGAGTAAATATTTGAAATCGTATAAAGTTTCAGAGGTAATAAAAATAATTGAACAGGATGGTTGGTATTTAGTCCGGCACGCCGGCAGTCATCGACAATACAAACATCCGTCAAAAAAAGGGTTGGTGACTATCGCCTTCCATAAAGCGTCAAAGGAAGTACCGATTAAAACTTTGAAGAGTATTATAAAACAAGCCCAGATCAAGGAGTTCGAAGAATGAAAAAATTTGTTGTACTATTTGAAAAATCAAATGATGGGTATGCCGCCTATGTACCGGATTTGCCGGGTTGTGTGGCAATAGGCGACACAAAAGACGAGGCGGAAGAACTTATCTATGACGCGATCAAATTTCATATCGAAGGTCTTGAAAATGAGGGCGAATCAATACCCCAAACGATAACCGACAGTGAGATAGTCGTAATATGATTTCTGAAGCTCTAAGTCGGGAATTTTTAAAAATACCATAGCACCCCCCCATGTGACATAATCATTTTACACTGTATTTTTTTGCCGTTTCTCGGTTGACGGGAAATTCTCCGGGTTTTGCGTGAAGCATGAGAAAAAATACGCAAAACCGTTTTAGCTGCATTGCAGGTTGTTTTATTCTATTTTGTTATTTGCCTTGCTTTATTCTGGGTTGTTCGTTGGGCAAACGCATGAAAACAAACGAGGGTTTGGTTGCGGTACTGACAAACGACCCGGTTGGCGACTTTCGGGCCTCGGGCAGGCGCATTGAAAACGCAATGGTCGCCCTGATCGATGACGCTCGATCTTCTGTGAATATGGCCGTGTACAATTTTGACAGCCAGATTATTCTCGATGCCCTGGTTGCGGCCAAAACCAGGGGCGTACAAATCAAGGTAGTTGGCGACTACCACGAACTTTCGACCGACAGCTATAAGGCGATGGTTGACGCCGGTCTAAACCTTGTCGCCGGTAATCTCAACGCGATTCAGCACAACAAGTTTCTCGTCATTGACGAAAAAATCCTGGTGACCGGCACCGGGAATTTTTCACATTCCGATTTTTACCACAACGATAATAATTTTCTCATTTTTCGCGACGAGGCTGTTGCGGCCATCTATCAAAAGGAATTTCAACAAATGCATACCGGGTTTTTCTCAACCCTGAAGTCGTCGTCCAGGTTGTCGCCCGGGCAGTCAAAGACAAAACTTCCTATTGAAATCTTTTTCTCGCCCCAGGAAAGCCGTATCGGCGTCCAATACATGATCGATAAAATCGACGCCGCGACCGACTCGATCCATTACATGATCTTTGCCTTCAGCCATGACGAAATCGCCACGGCCCTTCTGAAAGCCGCCCGGCGGGGCGTTCGTGTTTATGGCATTCACGACACCCTGTTTCTCAAGGGAACGTCGCAGGAGGCCCCCCGGCTGTACCGGGGCGGCTTTAAAGCCCCGGGCCAGGCCTATGCTACGGGACCCCACGTTCGCGCCGACGGCAATACCAACACGTTTCTCATCCGTGGCGCCGAACACGGCGGCAAGATGCACTGCAAGACGATGATCATCGACCCCGAAACCGACCACGGCCTGGTTCTAACGGGGTCGTTTAACTGGTCCAACAATGCCGTTGAAAACAACGACGAAAACATGGTTTCCATTGCCGACCCTGGTGTGGCTCAAACCTTGAAACGTCAATTCGACCAGGCCTGGAAAATCGCCCGCGACCCGGTCGAAATATTGCCCGCCTCCGGGTTTGGCGCAGGTTCCCCGGCCAATCTGCATGACATTTACATTTCAGAAATTCACTGGGCCGGTACATCGTCCGTTTCGCCCGGCGGCGCCGTTTACGACCCCGACGACGACTTTATCGAGATCCACAACCGGACCATGCATCCCGTTGACATCACCGGCTGGACCCTTGCCTGGACAAAGGACGATATACCGGGCCTTGCCAAAGAGTTTGCCTCGTACACGTTTAGTGTGTCAGGTAAAGCTCCTCTGTTTGGGGCGATTTTGCAACCGGGCGAATACCGTATTCTTTACGGAAACAATTCCGGGGTGATTTCCCAGGCTGCCAGTTTTTACCAAAACGGAATCAAGATACCCGACGCCAAACGACTGGTCTTGCCCGACGCCGAAATCGAACTGGGCCTGTACGATCAAAACATGAACCTCGTTGATAAAGTTTTACCCCTGCCGGGTCTGCGCGAAGGGTATTTTGACCCGCTTTTGAAAACCTCGGCTTCGGCCAACCGGAGGCTAAAACCCGGCGCACAAGGCGCACCTGAAGATGCCCGGTCCACATCAGGGTACGCATCATGGTACACCTCAACCGTGGAATGCCCGGAAAAGGTCTGCCTGAGCCCGTACCTTTTGGCCAGCCCCGGTTATGCCAACGAAGCTGCCGGGCCGGTTGTCTTTAAGACAATCAAAACCAATGGCGACGACAGCTTCACCGTTACCTTCTCCGGCCCCGTCGACCAATGCGTTGACCCGACAGGGTTTATGGCCTTTGACGCAGGCGGCCCGATCGCCATCGAAGGCCTTACAAAAGTCGCCACAAAACCTGACCAGCTCGTATTTCGCATCGCCGGGGCAAGTGACCCGGCAAAAACTTACGGCCTGAAATCAAAGGCCTTTGGTACGTTTATGGGCCGCCAGATACGATATGTCGCCCCGGATTTTTTTCTCGGCACGGCCTGGGGTTTATCCCGATCGGGTGACGGGGGAATCACGTTTCAAGAAATCTCGCTTGAGGGCCCCGAAACAAAGCCGGTTCGAAAAATTCGCCTGGACCCTGCTACGGGCATCTTGTACGTCGCGACCAGCAGCGGCCTCTACAAAACCCCCGATAATGGAGCGACGTTTCAAAAAATCGCCATCGGGGCAAATCTTTTGTCAAATATGGTTTACGATGTCGGGATAAACACGGGTTTTCTGGCTGTGGCAACGGGCGACGGGCTCTACCTTGCAGACAAATCACTCTTGAACTTTCAAAAAATTCACACCTCGGTATTTTTTTCGCTCTACCTGGACGACGCCCTGTTGCTGGCCGGCGGGGCAAACTCGCTCTACCGGTTTGACGCCCCCTTTACCAATCCGCCGCTTTCGATTTACCCCGGCGGCAAGACAAACGACATCGTTAAAATCGGTGCTTCGTATTACGCGGCTTCGACATCAGGTTTGTACATCTCTACCGATGCCCAGATCTTTACGCCGGTATTTCCCGAAGTTTTTTCTGAAAAAATTGTTCAGTCCATCGATCATGATTTGGGTCAAAATTTACTTGCCATCAGCCTGGATCAGGTCACGGGTATAAATCCTTTGGATATTCTACTTTCAGGTTTGTTTATAGGTGGGCAACGGGCCAACCTGCGTTCGACGATTTTTAACGGCACGACGCCGTTTTCTTTAGCCTGGGCCGTCGCAGACTTTGGCCCGTTTTCGGGAAATTCTCTTGATACCCTCGTGGCGACCCACCCCTTCTCCTGCGGCCCGGGTCAGTCGCTTCCGGCGGGTTCGATATTTTTTGACGGCTATGGGTCTACTGAAGACAAAGAACCCGCCGATATCGTTTTAAACGAGCTGTCCCTGGTAAACCCCGACGGGCGCGACTTTGTCGAACTCTATGTAACCAAAGGGGGAACCCTGAAAGATACCGCGCTGGAATATTACGATGGTTTTGACAAAGAAGTTCTGTGGAGATTTGCCAACAGGCATGTCAACACCGGCGAAGTCATCGTGGTCTACCTGGCCTCGGCCCTCGATCAAAAAAACACCCTTGGAAACGACGCGAGGTTTGCAAAATCGACCCCTTACATTGTATATGCCCCACATGAAAATTTAAACCGCGGCGACGGTCTATTGATCGTCACCCGGGATAATGCTGTAAAAGACGCCCTTTACTATACTAACAAAGACGCCTCCATATTTTCGGGATTCATGCTCGGGGGATTACAGAAAGCCTACTTTAGCCACGAAATACAAAATCTTTTGCCCCGGCCGCTGCCATTTGCGATAAACGGTTTTAATGATACGGTCGTTCAAGACTCCGGCGTTAATATTGCAAATTCCGGAAATTCTCGCGCCCTCTTGCGAACTTCTTTTATACCAAACACCTGGGCGGCACAAAAAAATCCGACACCGGGCATAAAATAAAAAGGCCGCCAGGTGTTTACCTCAGAAATATATCTCAGAAGTAAATCTGGCGACCTGGATCAATTGGAGGAGGCATAAAAAAGGCCGCCACAAGGCGGCCTAAAAAATGTGTGTAGGAGGTTCAGAAAACTCAAATGTTTTTTCTGAATTCGTATTATTAGACGATCTGTTTTGATAATTTACAACAATTTCAACAAAAAAAACCAGTGGTAAATGTGGAAAATCAAGTGGTATAATAAGCGTTAATACGAACGTACTCTTCGGTCAGGTCGCACCCGTACACCCGGCAGGAATGTGTTCCCGTTCCGACGTCAACCGTCAGGTGTATTTCTTCATTTTCAGAAAGGTACTTGTGCAGTTCGGCTACCGGGGTTGTCAGCATGTTTAAGGAACGGTCCTTTCCCCAGATGATCTTCATCTCAGGCTCTTCGAGGTGTACCCCGAAGGTTTTACCCACCGCCATATAAATTCGGCCCCAATTCGGGTCGCCCTTGTAAATCATCGTCTTCACCAGCGGCGAATTGATAATGCTCTTGCCAATCTTCAAGGCCGATTCCAACAGGTCGGCATGGATCACATCCACCGTAAAAAGCTTCGTGGCGCCTTCGCCGTCGCGGGCGATCATCTTTGTCAGGTCCGTGCAAAGCATGGCCAGGGTATCTTCAAACTCCTTCAGGTCGACCTCGCCGGCAACCCCGTTGGCCATAATAGCCAGCGTATCTGACGTCGATGTATCCGAGTCGACCGAGAGGCAGTTAAAGCTTTTATCTGCGCAGGATTTTAAAATTCGATGCAGGTCGCTTGAACCGATCTTCGCGTCGGTGAAAAAATACCCCAGCATGGTGGCCATGTTGGGTTCGATCATCCCCGACCCCTTGGCGACCCCCACGATGGAGGCCTTGCCTACCTTCGCCGACACAAATTTCGGATACGTGTCCGTTGTCATGATGGCCTGGGCAAAACCCGTAAAATCGGCCGGGGTCTTCAGCTTGCCCTTTAAGTTATCCAGCCCCGTAAGAATCTTTTCCACCGGTAATGGCCGACCAATGACCCCCGTCGACGACGGAAAAACCAGGTTTTCGGTAATCCCCATTTCGGCCCCGACCTTGCGGCATACCTTCAGGGAATTCTCGTGACCCGCCAGCCCCGTCGCCACATTCGAATTTTTCGAATTTACAACCAGGGCCTGTATCAACCCGCTTTGAATATGTTGGCGCCCGATCTTGATCGGCTCGCCGACAAAGGCGTTTTGCGTAAACAATGCCGCCGCATTCGCCGGGGTCTCGGAAAATACAACCCCGAGATCCAGCGACGCGTCTTTAATACCACAGCTGGTGGTATAGGTGAAAAACCCCTGGGGGCAATGTTCAACGACAGAAGGTTTGTTCATATTTTCCTGGCGATCAACCCTTACCTTTTTTGGAGGCCTCTTCCATGGCCGCCGCAAATGACTGGTACCGGTGCCATCTGTCGGCAAGCGCCACCTTGGCTTCCGCAAGATAACGGGCTGCCGTCTCCGGGTGAGATTTCTTTAAAATACTGAACCGGTTTTCATTGTAAAGAAAATCCTCCAGTGGAATTTTCGCTTCTTTAGAATCCAGCCTGAAAATCGGTTTACCCTTTTTTGCATAATCGGGATTGTATCGGTACAATGGCCAGTAACCGGAATCCACCGCAAGCTTCATCTGGTTCATCCCGTATCTCTGGTCATAACCGTGTTCAATACAATTGCTGTAGGCAATGATCAATGACGGTCCGTCAAAGGCTTCGGCTTCGACAAAGGCCTTCACGGTCTGGTTGTCATTTGCCCCCATCGCGATCTGGGCCACATACACGTTTCCGTAGTTGATCATCTGCATACCCAGGTCTTTCTTTAAAATCGTTTTTCCCGCGGTCGCAAATTTCGCAAAGGCGCCCAGAGGAGTCGCCTTCGACATCTGTCCGCCGGTATTTGAGTAAACCTCGGTATCCATCACCAACAGGTTCACATTCTTGCCCGACGACATGATGTGGTCGACACCGCTGAACCCGATATCATAGGCCCAACCGTCGCCCCCGATAATCCAGACACTTTTCTTCACCAGGTAATCGCGCATCTGGTCGAGAAGTTTCGCCTGGGGCGATTTTATATTTTTTAATGCATCATGAAGGGCCAGTACCCGGTGTCTCTGTTCAAAAATTCCCGGCTCGGTCGACTGGTCGGCATTGATCAGTCCGTCTGCCAGGGTCAGGCCAATCTCTGAGGCCAGTTCTTTAACCAACGCCAGGGCATGATCGCGCATCTGGTCGGAGCTGAGTTTAAAACCCAAACCGAATTCCGCCGTATCTTCAAAGAGAGAGTTTGACCAGGTCGGTCCCCGCCCTTCGAGGTTTTTTGTGTATGGCGTTGTCGGCAGGTTGCCGCCGTAGATCGACGAACAACCGGTAGAGTTGGCCATATACATGCGATCACCAAACAACTGGGTGGCCAGTTTAATATAAGGAGTTTCGCCGCAACCGGGGCAGGCGCCTGAGAATTCAAATAGAGGTTGTAAATACTGGGAGCCTTTTACGGTATCCTGTTTTACCATGTCTCGTTTTGCTTCCGGTATGGTTAAAAAATATTCCCAGTTTTTTGCTTCCTGTGGCTTGATGGGCTCGCCCTCTTCCATCATCAAAGACCGCTTCTCGGGGTTTTTCTTGTCTATACCCGGGCAGACCTCGTAGCATAATGAACATCCGGTACAGTCTTCCGGGGCAACCTGGATCGTGTAGGCCGTATTTTCGGGAAAATCCTTCCCGATCACATCCATATGTTTGAACGTCTTTGGGGCGTCTTTTAAATGCGACTTGTCATAGGCCTTGATTCGGATACAGGCATGAGGGCAAACCAGCGAGCATTTTCCGCACTGGATACAAAGATCCTCGTACCAGACGGGCAATTCCGCGCCAATGTTGCTTTTTTCCCACATCGTGGTGCCCATCGGGTAGGTTCCGTCGATCGGCATCGCGCTGACCGGAAGAGCGTCGCCCTTGCCCTGGATGATCTTACCGATAAAGTCGCGTACAAATTCCGGGGCGTCTTTAGACACGATTGCGGGCATCGCCACGCCGTCGCCGGCCTTCTCGGGAACCTTCACCTGGACAAGGTTCTCGATGGTCTTGTCGACCGCCTCGAAGTTTTTCAACACCATCTCCTCGCCTTTTTTCGAATAGGTCTTTCGAATGGCGTCTTTAATCGCGGCAATGGCTTCTTCTTTTGGTAAAATTCCGGCAATAAAGAAAAAGCAGGTCTGCATGATGGTGTTGATACGATTGCCCATGCCGACCTCTTTGGCAACATGGTAGGCATCAATTACATAAAACTGAATCTTCTTTTTTACGATGGTTTCCTGCAAGGGTATCGGCAGCTTTGTCCAGATCTGGTCTGCCGGGTGAACCGAGTTCAGCAAAAAGACGGCTCCTTCCATGGCGGTTTCCAGGATGTCAAATCGCTTTATCAGGTTATACTGGTGACAGGCGACAAAATTCGACTGGGTAATCAGGTAGCTTGATTTGATCTTGTTCTTGCCAAATCTCAGGTGAGAAATTGTGGCCGCCCCGGCTTTTTTCGAGTCGTACACAAAATACCCCTGGGTATTAAAATCGGTGCCTTCGCCGATGATTTTAATCGAGTTCTTGTTGGCGCTGACCGTACCGTCGGAGCCAAGTCCGTAAAATATGCCGCGGAAGGTGTCCTTACTTTCAACCGAAAAGGCCTGATCGTAGTCGATGCTTAACTTTGTAACGTCATCGTTTATACCGACGGTAAAATGACGCTTCGGGGTTGCCTTGCCCATCTCGTCAAATACGCCCTTGACCATGCCGCCGTTAAATTCCTTCGAAGACAGACCGTAACGGCCGCCGATAATACGAACCTTGTTTTTAAAGGTCTTGAAGTTTTCTTCCTGGTTTTCCTGGAAGGCGGTTGAGACATCCATAAAGAGGGGTTCGCCAATGGCAACCGACTCTTTTGATTTATCCAGGGTGGCGATAACCTTGACGGTCTCGGGCAGGGCCTGTAGCATTTTCTTTGCCGAAAAGGGTCGAAACAAACGAACCTTTAAAACCCCGACCTTTTCGCCCTTTTCAACCAGGTAATTTACGGTCTCGTGAACGGCCTCGGCGCCGGCGCCCATTACAATAATAACTTTTTCAGCCTCTGGATGACCCTCATATTGAAAGATCTTGTACTCGCGGCCGGTCAGAGCCTTGAATTTGTCCATCTGCTGTTGCATGATTTCGGGCACTTTCGTATAAAAATCGTTGATCCTTTCGCGCGACTGAAAATATACATCGGGATTTTGCGAGGTACCCCGTAGAATCGGGTTGTCGGGAGTCATCGCGCGGCGGCGAATTTCCAGTAACATCTCGTCGGTGATCATTTCGCGAAGCTGGTCGTCGGAAATTTCGAAGATTTTTTGAATCTCGTGAGAGATTCGAAACCCGTCAAAAAAATGCAAAAAAGGAATGCGGGAGTGAATCGAAGCCGCCTGTGAAATACAGGCAAAGTCGTGAGCCTCTTGAACCGAGTCCGAGGGCATCAGGGCAAAGCCCGTCGAACGAACGGCCATGACGTCGGAATGATCTCCGAAAATCGACAGCGCGTGCGTGGCCAGGGTTCTGGCTGCCACATGAAAAACGGTCGGGGTCAATTCCCCGGCAATCTTGTACATATTGGGGATCATCAACAGGAGCCCCTGAGAGGCGGTATAGGTCGTGGTTAAACTGCCCGACTGCAGGGCCCCGTGAACCGTACCGGCAGCCCCGGCCTCGCTTTGCATCTCGATAACACTGGGTATGGTGCCCCAGATATTCTTATGATTCTCTGTTGCCCAGGCATCCGACAACTCGCCCATCCCCGAAGAAGGGGTGATCGGGTAAATCGCGATGACTTCGTTAATTCGATAGGCGACATTGGCGACCGCCTCGTTTCCCTCGACGATGATCTGGTTAACGGTTGATGTACCAGCCTTGTTTGTATTTTCTTTGTTTTTTTCTTCCGGATTTTTCGGCATGATGTTCCCCAATTTTTTTTATTTGGTTTAAAGTAAACTAAAAGTGAATCCATCGACTATGTGGCAGGATAACACCAATCCAGGATAATAAAAATTCGCCTGGGTTCTATTAACACGCCGATGCAAAAGTTTCTACAGTCAATTATTTTTTAAATGACTGTCAGACAATTGTAAAAAGGCTTGAGACAGGTCCGAAACTGAAATTACCCTCTTTTTTTTCGGGGAGAATTCTCCGTTTGACCCTGTTTTATGATACAAAGTAAGGTCAAACTGGCAAAACGCCCAAAAACCGGCTGTGGCAAATACAACCTAAAATTTAATCTCTATGCCAAAGTTGGGTATGATCGGCAAGACCTGGTCGGATGAACCCAGAACGGGATTTACGCCCGGGCTGTAGGGTTGGTCGTACCGCCAGATCAGCTTATCGCGGCGCTTGTAAATTGAACCCAGCACATTGATGGCCTCAACGTAAAACGTAATCTCGCCCCACTTGTAAGCCTTCGTGTACGAATAACGAAGGTCGAGCGAAAGGTTTGGGTCATACCACTCGGTATTGGGCGTCGAGCTGTACATCGGGGCATAGCGGCCCATCGCAAAGGGGTCGCCGTCGTCGCCGATAATACGGGTATACGGAAACGACGTGTTAAAAGCAATCTTACTGCTTATGGTGTGGGCGCCAAACTTGTAACCTGCCACGGTCTTGACCGCATGGGCCTCTTCGCGGTGCGAATTGATGTAAATATCCCGATAGGGTTCGTCGGGAACCCCGGTTTGAAGTTTCGCCTGGGTATAGGTATAACTTACCCAGCCAAAAAGCCCCTGGCCGTCTTCGGCCCCGGTTTTTTTCAGCAATACCTCAAAGCCGTAGTTTCGCCCGGTGCCAGAATTGATATACGTCAATGGGTTGCCGTTGGCATCAAGGCGGTTTGGCGCATTGTACCGGTAGGCGGCGTCATAAAAGTAATTGTAAAATACCTCTCCCTTGACTGAAAACTCCTTGAACTTTTGCTCGACGCCGAATACCGAATGAATCGCCTTCTCCGATACATAGTTCGGGGTTGTCGCAACCACCGGGGCATTGTCAAAATAATTCATATTGGTCTGCATGTACTGGCTGTACTTGCCCCCGGCAAGCGACACCAGCGTACCCGTGTCAAACTCGTAGCTGATCAGGGCGCGCGGGTCCCAGGTGAGTTCGTCGTTTAGCCTGAGGTAGTTCAGGCGAACCCCGGGTGAAAAAGACAAGCCGCCAAATTGAAATTTATTTTCCAGGTAGCCGCCGAAAACCCCGTTTTTGGCATACCTCTTGTAGGGCCGCAGCTCGTATTCCGCCGGGTCTGAAAAGTTGGGCGGGCGGTTTTGGGTCACTCCCCCGGGGCTCCAGGGCTTCAATGCGATTATGTCGATGCCCTTTGACGAAAAATCAAAATAATAATATTCCAGGCCCAGTTTCAAGGTATGCTGGTTGAGCCACTTGAATACCAGGTCGTCGCGCAGACCAAAGACATTGGGGGTTGTGTCCCGGGAAATATCCGCCGCACCGTTACCGTAGGTCATTGTCATGTCGTAGCGCTGGTTGTTAAACGAAGAAAAAAACATCACCGTATTGGTCAGCAAATCGCCCGGCTTGTAATCGTAGTAAACGGCCTGGTTATGGGTATAAAGAGAATACCGGGCATTGATCCCCTTTAGCGGGTTTAACGGGTCGCCCCCGGAGCTCTGCTTGAACAACTCGGCCTGGGCCTGCGGCGAGGGGTTAAAAACATACCGGTCGCCGGTACCCATGACGAAAACGCGAATCGCATGGTGAGAATTAAAATAATACTTCACCTTTGCCTGGTAATCATAGTATTCGGGAAGCTGGCTGATCGGCGACTTAATGATCTCGTTAAAAAGCGGAAACAACAACGAAATATAACCGACCCGACCCGAGACAAACCAGTAGCCCCTGTTTTCTTTTTTAACTTCTTTTTTTTCTTCACCGTCAACGCCGGCAACACCCCCAATAACCGACTCAATCGGGCCCTTGACGATCGCATTGGCCGAAATCAAACCAATGTCAACCACCCCCCCGGTCTTCTTGACATCGTCGAGGGTGTTCATGCTGATCAACGCCGCGTTGGAAAATCCATACTGGGCGGGAAACGCCGAAGAAAAAACATCCACTTCAGAGACCGCGTCGGAAGAAATGATCGTATGAAGCCCCATGAAGTGGCGCGGGTCCATGATCGGGATATTGTCGATCGAGTAGTAGTTACCCGAAGGGTTTGCCCCGCGCATGATGATCGAGCCAAAAACCCCCCGGGAGGTTACCCCCGGCATCGACGTCAGGCTACGAATAATGTCGTTAAACCCGGCCGGAACCTCTTTAATTTCCTTCGCGGTCATCGTATTTCGCGAGACCTGTTGAATATCGCGCGTGCCACGAACGGTAAGCGAGCGCCCCGAAACACGAACCGCGCCGACCACGACGTCATGCCGCAAATCCCCTTTGATTTCCAGCGTTTCCTGGACGGGTTTTAGCCCCTCGGCGTTGACAATTAAAGTATAAACCCCCGGCGCCGGAATTTCGAGCCGGTACTGCCCGTCTTCGCCGGTTTTGGTTTTTAACCTCAGCTCGACGATCGCGACGGTGGCAAACTCCAGGGGCTTTCCGGTAATTTCGCTGGTGACAGCGCCCGAAAGCAAGAACTTACCCTGTTGCGCCGAAATCAACCCCGGGGCAAGAGTCATGGCCAGTAAAAAAACATAGAATCTTTTATAAAACCTTTTCATGATTTTCTGAATTTCCTTTTATTTTAACGTATACCTCACAACCTGGTCCATCTCGATGGGGATATTTTTCCCGTCAATAAAAGGCGGCGAAAACCGGACCTCTTTCAGCGACCGCGTGATCGCCGCGGCAAACTGCTTTTTCAAGTCAGCCTCCCGGTCGGCGGGCAGCTTTTGCGACAGCGTCACACCCGAGACCTTCACCCGGATCACCTTGCCGGTCCTGTTGATCACGATCGAAACATATACCGCCGCCTCAACATTCAACTGCCGGGCCAGCTCGGGATAGTACTGCTTCATCGAGCCCATCATATGGGGCGAAGTTGCGTTGGGGTGAAACGACAAATCTGTAGCATTTTCCATATCGGAAATATCCTGGGAACTTTCCGCATTCGAGTCGGCCTGCTCGGGGGACTTTTCAGCCCCCTCGGGACTCTTCTTTACGGGGTCAACCTTATCGGGGGCTTGCGAAATCGCAAGCTTTTTGTGTGTTTTTCCTGTGGTCTGTGGTACGCTTGAAAAATCGCTCTCGGAACCAAAATCATAGGTTGAGTAGTCGCTCGAATATGTGCCGATGAGGTAGATCAAAAGAGCGGCAAGATGTATCAAAAGAGAATATAACATCCCCCGGACAACCAGGTCGTTAAAAAACCTGCGAACTTTTATTTTCCAGCTATGCATAGTTATGTTGACAAATTCCCGTTGGGCAACAATACCCGGCGGCAAATCCCGAAAAGCCGATGGGCATAAAACTAACCTTTCATTTCGCGCCTTCTCGAAACCTTTATCGCATTATCGCACCGAAGTCTTCGGGCCGGTCTGCAGGCTCACGTTTTCAAAACCGCCAGCCTTAAGAAGGTCGAGAACCGTCACAAAAATATCCAGGGCGATTTTTTTGTCGGCCCGGATGATGATTTTGGTCTCGCGGGGCAGCCGGTCAATCTCGGCTTTGAGCTCAGATTCGGAATACGCCTTGTTTTGAAAAAAATAAGACCCGGCTGCGTCGATCTCGATAAACTCCTGGGGAACGTTTTCCATCTTCTGCGAGGCCTTGGCCTGGGGCAGCTCGACCGGAATTTTCCCCGAGGCCACAAAGGTCGAGGTCACCAGGACGATGGTCAAAAGCACCAGCATGATATCGATCAGCGGAATCACGTTCATCATGCTGATTTCCTTATCCTCCACGTTCGACCTCCCAGGTTGTTAAAATCACCCGCACCCGGCGAATTAAAAAATTGTAGAAAAACACAGAGGGTATGGCCACGATCAGGCCCGCCGCCGTAACCTTCATCGCCAGGGCCAGGGCGATCATGATCTTACCCGAATCCATCAGCCCCTCGCTGCCGATCGTGTAAAAAGTTAGAATGATGCCCAGAACCGTCCCCAGAAGACCGATATAAGGAGCATTGCTACCGATGCCTGCCAGAAGATACAGCCGGTTGGTCAATTCCAGCTCCAAAAGCCGTTTATCGGTAAAATTACCCGGAATTAATTTTTTATAAAAAAGCAGCCTCTCCATCAAAATACCGAGGGAGCCGATACTCATGAGAATCAATATTCCCATGATACCATAATCGATAATATCTTTTAGAAGTTCCATAGGCCTTTACCCCGCAAATTAAATCATCGTACGGTAAATCTTTTTTCTGACGTTTTTTTGCCCCCTGACGAACCTGTGCGCCAACCTGCTTTCTGAGTAAGATGAGAAAGTTCAATGCGATCGAAAAGTGGCTAGCAGGGTCACTGACGGTGACCCTGCTAGCCACTCACGGAGTTTTTTGAAGAAAAACCGGGGGGTGTCTAAAGAGTCACTAGAAAACCAAAAGCCCCGGTTAAAAATCCTGGTCGGGGATCCCGGACCAAATTTTTTCATTTTTTTAAAAAAAAATATATTTTCTGGAAAAAAAATTTGCCGCAGAATTTTTTATTCAGAAAAAAACCGACATTTTCTGAATAAAAATACATACTTCTTCTTATATATTATCACCCTTACCATGGCAATAAGTAAAATTAATTTGCATTTAAAATTTATTTTATTTATTGCCGTGGTAAAATCATCCCTTAAGGTGACCTAAGGAAAAGAATTGTCAGTTAAGCGACATTTGACATAGTCCTGAGATAATATTTAAAAATTAGGGAAGATAACAGGGAATAAAGCAGTTCCTTTTGAAATAAAATTGTTTTATTATTTTAAATACCGTTAAAAAACGTCTTTAAAACCATATAACACAAGAAAAGTATACCGAGGTAATGAATGACAAAATCATTAAAATTTAAAATCAACCCATCATGGGATGAACTTGATTATGTAAGGGGAGAACTCGAAATTTTTCTCGGAACCAACGAAATGAATGGCGACCAGATACATGCCCTGATCATGACCTGTAGCGAGCTCACCGAAAATGCCATTAAATACGGGCATCACAACAATGACGCCGATAAAATCGAGATTTTTGTCGACATCTACGACAAGGAAGTTATCGTCGAAGTTAAAAATAAAATTTATAATGTGGACAATGAAGAGTTAAAGGCCCTTGACGAAAACATTCAATGGATTCGCGGTTTCCAGAACAAATACGAAGCCTATATCGAAAAGCTCAAGTACATTTCCGCTAAAAACATCAAAAGCGGTCTCGGCCTGGTTCGGATTGCCTACGAAGGTCAATGTATTCTGGACTTCTTTGTAAACGAAGACGACGTACTGGCAATTTCGGCGGTATACAAGCTGGTTTAACCGATAAAAGGCCAATGCTAGACGATTTTTATGAACTCATATAAAAAAATCCAAAAAACCAACAACAAGAAAAGTTTAGAGATAGGATAAAAAAATGGAAGAAGTACATACGGAAAAAAACCTGACACTGCGAGTAGACGAACAAGAAAACGAGGTAACCGTTCACTGGGAAGGTAAGAGCTCTGAGCGCGACCCGGCGACATTCATATCGCCCATATTGAACGGGGTTTTAAGTAAAAATAAAAAAATTATTTTAAACTTTAAAAAACTCGAATATATGAACTCCTCGACCGTAACCCCCCTGTTACGAATCATGGACGAAATTAAAAGCTCAACTGGATCCATTTTAATTGTTTTCTCCAGAAACTTAAAATGGCAGGAACTGAGCTTCACGGCGCTGGAAATTTTTAAGACACCTGACGGTAGAATTAATGTGGTGGGAGAGTAAACCTCAAAAAAGCAAGGACACTTTATATGGCAAATGTAATAAATATGGATACTCACCTGTTTTCGGGAACAATTATCGCCGAAAACAAGGAGTACCAGCTAATAGCGACTTATGGTTCCAGGAATTCACTTCTCATTAATTTTTCAGAGAATGTATGGCTCAAGGATAATGCCGAATTTGAAAAATTACTGCTGGTGATTGAAGATGAACAGCTGGAGTTTGGAAAATGTATTTTTCTTTATGAAAAATCCGTTCCAAATTTTATCGGTCGCTTGATATTTGTAAACGAAGTCTACGACTTCTACAATATCTTCAAACTGAAGAGAATGGCCAATCTTGCGGCCTACTTTCAAAATATGCCGCTGGAGATGGCCCAGAAGCATAAAATTCGAGAGTCCTTCCGAAGATATACTTCCGATCTCACCTACGATTTGCGAATTTACAAAAAGTACTTTGACGAACTTGACGCCACCTACAGGCAGGAACCCCCTGATGTGTACAAGGTTACACAAAAAACCATCCTGGAAACAGACGGGCGTAAATTTCTCAACTTTTTTGATCAGAAACTTGACGAGTTGAAAAAAGAAATCGAAGGCTTTACCCTCGAAGAACAGGAAAATCATGCCTACTATTTCCGCCGCCAGGTCTGGGATTACATCAAAGAATCCAAATTTTTAACCCGTACGAATATCAAGCCAAGGGGTTATGCCGGCGACTCGGAAATGATGGCGATGATTTATCGCGACCAGTTTGAAGGCAACACCCTTTTTGAAAAACTTCTGCACAAGCACCCGATTGAGACAAAGTCTGCCCAGGCGGTTAGAAACCGAAGGGCCATGGTTCCGGAGTTTGTAAAGGAAACGCGGGCAAGGTTCAACGACTTGAAAGAGAAATTTAGAATACTTTCTGTCGCTTCAGGCCCTGCCACGGAACTTGAAAACATCATCGTAACGCGAAATTTTGGGGAAGAAAATACGGTTACCCTTCTCGACCAGGACACCGAAGCCTTAAGCGAAGCCGAAGATAACATTAAAAAAATCGAAGGCCGGATTGGATCAAAGATTGATTATAATTTTTTAAACGAATCGGTTCGTACCATGATCCGTATAAAAAATATCGATCAAAAATGGGGACAATTTCATTTCATTTACTCGATGGGACTGTTCGACTACCTTTCACCGCGCGTTGCCCAGTCTGTGATCGAAAAACTTTATTCGCTTCTGGCACCGGGCGGGCGCATGGTGATCGGTAACTACCACGAAACCAACCCCACAAAACCCTATATGGATTACTGGATGGACTGGGTTCTTTATTACCGATCGGAAGAAGATATGATGAACATTACCCAGAACTTATCTCAATGTAAAAAAGAAATTGTTTATGAAGATGCCCAGTGCCAGATGTTCATGATTATTGAAAAACCCTTTCATTAATAGGAAGGGTTAAGAGGTATTCCGAAAATGTTTTATCTTGTTGCGGTCAAAGACAGCCGAAAATGAGATAAAACATTTTTCAAAACAAATTAAATCGTTGACGACCAATAGAAGATATATAAGTTATCTGTGAAATATAAAAAAAGTTTTGAGCGGTAAACCAATAATCGAAAGGAGCGCGGCGCATAACGACAAGTACAATGCATTTCCCGAAAGCGCGTCAAGATGAGTTTCTATGGCAAAAAAAGAAGAAGATTTAGTCGAGTATCATGATATTTTCAGCACATTCCTGAACGGCCTTGTACACCAATGGCTGAAAACACTGGCTTTTCTAGGTATTGGCCTTGTCCCCATATTTGGCATCCTGGATTATTTTATCGCTCCGGATCCGTCCCTGGTAACCCGCTTTTGGATGTACAGGGCCATCACGACAGTTATCATTTTGATTCAATACTTTGTCATCCGGTATACAAAACCGGGACCATACTCGTTTATACACGGTTATATCAACTCCGCCGTATTGAGTATTTCGATAGTTCAAATGACCGTTGACCTGGGTGGCTTCAACGCGAGCTACTACCAGGGATTAAACCTGGTGATCATTGCCATCAACCTTTTAATTCCCTGGAAATTCATTCACTCGGCCATCAACGGAACGCTGACTATGGCTCTTTATATAGGTTTAAACCTGATGTCCGGCGCAAGCTATGAGTATAAAACATTTATCAGTAACCTTTTCTTCATGAGCTCGACCGTGATTATTGCCGTGGCAATAAACTACCTGCGTTATAATTTGATTGAAAAGGAATTCCAGGGCCGCCTTGACCTGAAAAAAGCCCGTGATGCGCTTCGCGGCGAAATGGAAATTGCCAAAAAGATACAAACATCTTTATTGCCCGCCAAGTTAAACCTGAAAGATTATGAAGTATCTGCCATCATGGTGCCTGCCGACGAGGTCGGGGGAGATTACTACGACGTTATTGAAACCAAAAACGGCGATACCTGGATAGCCATCGGGGACGTATCGGGTCACGGGGTAGAATCCGGGTTGATCATGATGATGACCTCAACCAGTATTTACAGTCTTGTAAACCAGTCCGAGAAGTTTATGCCGTCTGCGGTACTCGACAAAGTAAATTATGTAATAAAAGAAAACATTCAACGCTTGAAGGTTAACCGCTACGTCACGCTTACCATTTTAAAAATGGAGACAAACCACGTTCATCATTCCGGAAAACACCAGGACATTTTGGTATACCGGGCAGCTACCGGCAAAGTCGAGGCTCATTTAAGCCACGGAACATGGATCGGAATTACCAACGACCTCTCCAGTTTTTTACGTGACGAAAAAATCGAGATGTTTAAAAATGACGTTATCCTGCTGTTTACGGACGGTTTAACCGAGGCCGAGAATGCCAAAGGCGAAATGTATAGCGACGAACGGCTGATCGACCTGTTTGAGAAAAACGCAGATCAACCCGTCAAGGTTATCATTGATAATATCATGAGCGACGTAACGACTTTTCAGCACATCCAAAATGACGACATAACCCTGCTGGTTTGTCGAAAACTTTAAACCTCGTCTTGAAAATATTTTAAAACACCGGTTGATGCCATAGGCGCCGACCGGTGCTTTAAGCGACCTTTGGGCCGACGAAAAAACTGTGTTCCGTTTCAACATATTCCCTTGAGACGAAAAAGACAATTACCCAACCTACCGCAAAGTGGTTTAAAAAAACCGGAAGGAGCGAGCCTGTGCGACAACTGTTTTCCGAAAACAACGTCAATCCCAAAGTTCAACGCTTTACTCGAAAAGCTTCGTTTTTCTTCGAAAAACTCCGTGAATGGGTAGCAGGGTCACCGTTAGTGACCCTGCTACCCACTTTTCGATCGCATTGAACTTTCTCATCTTTCTCAGAAAGCAGGTTGGCGCACAGGCTCGAGCCTGTCGAACTTTAGCCGGAACATCAGGAGTTATTAATTGACGCACGGGCCGCGTTTGGTTTTGATTCCGGCGTATGAATAGATGGAAATCACAAATTGGCGTCATTTTTGCGGTAATGGGCAGCGCCATCGGACTCGGTAATTTTCTTCGCTTCCCGGGTCTGGCCGCCCAGTACGAAGGCGGGGTGTTTATGATCCCCTACTTCATTGCCCTGCTTCTCCTGGGCTTGCCCATTGCCTGGGCCGAATGGGGCATCGGGCGCGCCGGGGGAAACCTCGGGTACAACTCAGCGCCGGGAATTTTTCGATCCCTGTGGAAAAACCGCCTCTCGCCCTACCTGGGCGTCATCGGGCTCATTGTCCCGGTGGGGATCTATATGTACTACATTCTCATAGAGTCCTGGTGTCTTTACTACGCCTGGCAATATCTTACCAGTCAATTTCCCCTGGGTTCCAAAGACCCCGCAGTTTATTCAAACGCTTTTAATCAACTTGTCGGTATGGAAAAAAACGGGGATGTCTTTTCGACTGGCAGCAAACTCCTGTATTTTTTAATCTTCGTCAGTATCCTGAACTTTTTGTTTATTTACAGGGGCCTGGCCAGGGGAATCGAAATGGTATGCAAGATCGCGATTCCGGCGCTTTTTATCTGCGCCATCATCGTTTTGATCCGCGTTTTGACCCTGGGTACCCCGGACCCGAATTTACCCGAACAAAACGTTATGAACGGCCTTGGTTTCATGTGGAACCTGCACATTGAAGACGGTCTGTTCTGGAAACACATCACAAACGCCGACATGTGGCTTGCCGCAGCAGGACAAATCTTTTTTTCACTCTCTGTCGGTTTTGGCGTAATTATCAACTATGCCAGTTACCTGAAAAAAAACGACGAGGTCGCTCTTTCTGCCGTCACCTCGGTTTCGGGAAACGAGTTTGCCGAAGTCGCCCTCGGGGGAATGATCACGATTCCCGCGGCCTTTATTTTTCTCGGGATTGCGGGTATTGGCGGCGGTACCTTCTTCAAGCTGGGCTTTGTAACCCTGCCTGTGGTATTCGAGTATATGCCGCTGGGCAGCATCGTCGGCCTTCTCTGGTTTTTTCTTTTGTTCCTGGCGGCGATCACAAGTTCGCTTTCGATGATTCAACCGGCCATCGCCTTTTTTGAAGAGGGCCTGGAAATTGGCCGGAAGACTTCCATCATTCTACTCGGGTTCATTACATTTTCGGGTACCGCATTGATTCTTTACTTTTCAGCCGACCTGGCGGCCCTCGACACCTTTGACTTCTGGATCGGCACCTTTGGCATATTCATCTTTGCCACCATCGAGGTTATCTTGTTTGGCTGGGTCATGGGCGTCGACAAGGGCCTCAAGGAAATCAACCGGGGGGGGGCGGTAAAACTGCCATCCTGGGTAGGTTTTATATTGAAATATGTCTCCCCGGTATACCTGCTCGTTATCTTTGCCGCCTGGAGTTTTCAGAAAATGCCCGGCTACTTTCAACATATCAAAACAAATTTTGCGACCCAGGTTTCCCTTGTCTTCATTATTTGTTTTCTCCTGTTCTTACTTCTGTTGACGTTCAGGGCCGTAAAAAAATGGAATAAAAAAGAAGGTTTATCATGAGTCTTTCGGGCTGGATTGTGATGATTTTATCTGTCGGGGGGGTTACCTTTTTTTTCGCCTATAACCTCTACCTTGTGCTGGGTATTGAGGCGCGAAAAAAGAAGTTCCACAGTACGCTGGATGAAACCCCCGACCTTGACGACGAAAGCTGACGGTCGACCTAGTTGTGGTGTGCTATCACCTGCAGTTTCTCATATAGCGTTCTCTCTTCCGGCGTGAGGTTCCAGGGAACGCTGATCTGAAAACGTACAAATAAATCGCCCATCACCTGGGAGTCTTTTTTCACATTATAGACCGGAAGCCCTTTTCCCTTTACGCGCAATACCGTATCGGGTTGTACGCCGGGGGGAACCTTTACCTGCGAAACCCCGTCGAGGGTTTCCACAGAGATATTCGCCCCCAGGGCCGCATCGGCAACCCCGATCGATTCGACGCGCCAGAGGTTCTCGCCGCGGCGTTCAAAACGTTTGTCTGGCCGGGTGCGTACGATAATCACAAGGTCGCCGCAAGTACCGTCGGGCTTTTCCGGCAGACCGCCCGCCCTGGGTATACACAACAACATACCGTCGTCGATGCCCGCCGGTATATCTACGGTCATAACCTCAACCTCTTCTACCTTGCCCCGCCCTTTGCAGGCAGAACATACCTTTTCGATAATATGCCCATGACCGTCGCAATCGGGACAGGTCATGATCTGTTGAAAGGTCATATCCCCGTGCTTTCGAGATCGTGAAATGCAGCCTGACCCTTTACACTGTTTACATATCCTGGATTCAACGCCGTCCTGGGATCCGACTCCCTTGCATTGAACGCACTTGACCTTTCGGGTAACGCTCACCTGTTCCTTGCCCCCGGTTAATATCTTCTCCAGGGGGACCTCCAGGTTTACCTCGATATTATCTCCCCGGTCGACCTCTTTGTACAGGCTGGAACCAAAAATCCTGTCAAACAGGCTGGGGCCCCAGCTCCCATCGCCGTTGTCCTCGTCAAAATTCAGGGCAACTTCATCGCCGCTGAAAAAATCCCTGAAGGCGATGTCATTATACGAATCTTCGTTGAAATTTCCCAGCAGGCAGTCCCTGTCATAATATTCCCTGTTTTGCGGGTTGACAAGTACCGCATAGGCCTGGGCTATTTCTTTGAACTTTTCCTCGGCTTCGTCATGCCGGTTACGGTCGGGATGGTACTTTAAGGCAAGTTCTCGAAAAGCGTTTTTAATTTCCCCCGTACCGGCATCTGCGGCAATGCCAAGTACCTCGTAGTAGCTCCTGTGTTTTATTGAACGCATATCAACGATCTCCTTTTTATACAAATTATAATTCAAGAATTATTATTTTTTTATAAATTGTATATATAAAAAGCTTTTGTCAAATTATTTTATACTTTCCCGGTTTTATTGTCGATTTTTGATTTCGGATCACATCATGGCGCCTGCGCGGCATTTAAAAGATCGGGTAACGCCATAACCCGGCCTGGGTTAACAATTTCGGACAAATCCGGGTAAACGAAAAAACGCGGGGGCTGGCGGGGCTGCGACTGCCCCGCCAGGGGGGCGACTGCCCCATTTTAAACTGATGATTTTATTATGGAATTTATAATACAAAAAAAGGCAAAAGAGAGAATAAGACTTTCCGGGGAGAAATTCGAGGTTCTCTTTTGCCTCAAGAAAAACGTTTACAGCCAGCTCTGCACTTTGTGCCCGGCGACGAGGTCCACAAAACCGTCGTAGTCGACGACCTTTATGCCTTCCACAAGGTTTTGAATCGAGCGGGCCTTCAAATCGGACTGGAGCGCAAAGACCGGGTTGGTTTTCAAAAGTTCGCGAATTTCAGATTCGTACGTTGTCCCTGCCTGTGCGGCGTACACCCCGTCTTCGAAAAGTAACAGGGGTTCCCTGTCCGCGGCAAACTCCATGAACAATTCCAGAGTTTTACCGTTAAAGGGAGATTTATTGATCGTATGTAACATAACTGCTCCTGCGCCTGCCTGAGATTTTAAAACGGGAATATGGCATGCTGTTGGTTCATGATCTCGTTGATCTCGGCCGACGTCTTTACCTCGACGTCCACGACAAAGTCCCCGGCGGTCAGGCCCCGGTCTTCCATCGATTTTTTATCAACGTAGATTTTATTTATATCATAGTCGTCAAGAGTACGGTAGGTTTTTACGAACCCCTTGATGCCAAGCTCCGACGTATCCTGGTCCTTCTTTAAATTATAGACCCCGTCGCCCACAAAAGCCAGGGAAATGTCCTGCTCATAGGCCCCGGCGATCAATATAAATTCGAGTCCCTCGTAGGGGTAAATTGTCCCGTGAGGCGCTTTCTGCATCACAAACATGATCTTCTTGGATTCTTCAGACATATCTTCTTCCTTATCTTCGGGCTTATTCTCGGGGATTCCGGGGTCAGGCGCCGAAGGTAATCATACGGTCGGCGTTAAGCGTCATATCAACCAGCTGCCCCAGGCCGGATATCCGCATGTTCGGCATCAGGTTGGCTTCGACGATACCGCGGCGCTTGGCGGCGGCAATACAGACAACGATGTCGACTCCTTTGGCGCCAAGTTCCGACCAACGTTTGACGATATTACGATCGTCCGTAGGGGGATCCATCAACTTGTTGGCGTTAAGTACGCCGTCGTTGTAAAAGAACACCCCGACAATTTCATGCCCCTTTGCCATGGCCGCCGTAATAAAATTATACGCGCTGTCGCCCGCCTCGTGGTTATAGGGGCCGTCTTGAATCAATACCGCAAACTTCATATTACCTTCTCCCTGCCGCGCCCGTCTGTTACAGAAAAAACTGTATGTCCGATTCCGAGGCGATCTCCAGGGCAGTCGCCGCACCGGCAAACTCAACCCCGTCGATAAAATCGTCTTTGGTGAAACCGAAAACGTCCATCGTCATCTGGCAGGCGATCATCTTTACGCCCGACTCGATGCAAAGTTCGCGAAGCTCGGGTATCGATGCCACGCCCTTGTTTTTAAAGGTCTTCTTCATCATCGACGTGACAAAACTGTCAAAAAAAGGAACGTTATTGATGACGGCATTGGGCATCGGCCAGTTCAGACCCTGGAACCACTTTGGCCCAAAGGGCATCTTCATCGGCATCGCCGGGTTGCCGGCGGGCGTAACCTTGGGGTTTAAATCTTTCAACAAAAGCGTTAAACCGTAAAAGGTAAAAAATATGCTGGTGTCGATGTCGAGGGCTGCCCCGGTGGAACCCAGGATAAACGGCGGGTAGGCCCAGTCCAGGCTACCGCGCGAAGCTATCATCATCATTTTTTTTTGATTTGCCATCTTTCTTTCCTCAGCCCTTTTTTATGAAAAATACATATTCGCCGTTGCCTTCGCTTTTGTCGACAATCGGATTCCCGGTTCTACGGGCCCAGGCATCCATATCGTTTGACGACCCGGGGTCGGTGGCGATTACCTTGAGTACGTCGCCGCTGGCGAGTTTCTCAATAGCCTTCTTGGTTTTTAAAATCGGTAGCGGGCAGTTTAAGCCGCGGCAATCCAGTTCTTCTTTTGCGTTCATAGAGTCTTCCTTTCTCATTTTTTTTGAGGGAGTCACGACAATCAACGACCCACCTGGTGTATAACAATTTTACAGCAATTCATAACCGACGGGCAACTCCCCATATCAGTATATTACAATATCTAGATATATTTATACAGATTCTGCGTCAAGTTTTTTCCTGTTTTTTTTTTATGGGAATGAGCTTAGGCACGAACTCTTGCTTAAACAAAAAGAAAAGTTCAATGCGATCGAAAAGTGGCCGACAGGTACGCCGGAGGCGGGCCGACAGGCCATTCACAGAGTTTTTCGAAGAAAAACGAAGCTTTTCGAGTAAAGCATTGAACTTTGGGGAGGATTTTCTTATCACATGATAGTTCATGCCTAAGCTCGAGCCTGTGCGCCAACTAGCTTAGGCCGGAACTCGCCTCGTTGGCAGAGGAAAAAAGTTCAATGCGATCGAAAAGTGGCCGACGTACGCCAGCTGGTACGCCAACTGGTACGCCGAAGGCGGGCCGAAGGCGGGCCGTAGGCGTATCAAAGGCCATTTTTGCCGCTGGTCGGCGCCATCGTGGCGCCGGCGTAGTTTTTCAAAAAAAACCGGGCTGTCTCTTGAGACAGCTTGGGTTGCGCGTGATTATGAAATAATGGTAAAGACGCGCTACTAGCCTTTTCGAGGAAAGCATTGAACTTTGCGGTTAATTTTACTGGCGCAAAGTAGTTCATGCCTAAGCGTTGAACTTTGAGGTTGATGTTGTTTTTCAGAATACAGTTGCCGCACAGGCTCCGGCTCAAAACTGGAGCTTCAGCGCCTTCGGCAGGATCTCAAAGTCGGCCGGGAGAACCCCGAAAACTTCGCCGTCGACCTCAATACGAATCGGGATATCCGAGTCTACCTTGATCGAACCGGCCCTGAACGTTCTTACCTTGGGGTGCCCGATGTGACCGCCCGTGTAGATTTTTTTAGAAAGAAACAGCATCTCCAGGAAACTCATGTTGTCAAACACCACAATATCAAGCAGGCCGTCGTCGGTTAAAGCATCGGGCGCCATCATCATCCCACCGCCGTGAAAACGGGCGTTGGCGACGGCAACATTCCTGATCTTTGCCTCTATGACTTTGTTGTTGAACCCTAAACTCACCGGGGCATTCTTATAAAACACCAAGGTGTACAATGTGATCAGGTAAAACGCGGTCTTGCCGCCGAGTTTTTTTAAGAATACCGAATTGTTCATCCTGTCGGCGATTTTGCCCCCCATTCCGAAACTGGCAATGTTGATAAAGTAGCGACTGATTTCTTCGTTACTATTGTCCTTTGAGGTTATTTTGCCGACATCGACCCGTTTTACGCGATTCAAGGAAATGGCGCTTAACGCATCGGGAAAGCTTTTACCCGAGCCCAGGGTTTCCTGGAAATCGCCGCCGGTGCCTTGCGTAATGAAGGCCAGGATCGCCTCGGGGTTGACAGGTTTGTTGTCTTTAAAGTACCCGTTTACGGTTTCACTGAAGGTCCCGTCGCCGCCAATGCTGATGACCCGTTCAAAACCCCCCTGGAGGGCGGTCGTGGCGATGGCCGATGCGGGCTTCATTAGTTCGGTAAATTGAAAACTAAACGACCCGATGACAGACTCCAGGCTTTCCCTGAGGGCCGGCCAGTTCTTGCCCGTACGGCCGTTTGCCGATGCCGGGTTTACAATGACAAATGTTTTCATACTCTCCCCCCGGGGTCTTTTTAAAGAAGAATTAACAGGAAAAATGCGCATATCAATTAGTTTTGGGAATCCCCGTGGCAAGAAAAAAAGCAAATCAGGCAAGAAGTAAAATTCGTCGGTCAAGGCAATATGTGATAAAGTCATTCGTGTTTTTTCGGGAAAAACCCGTAGAACTATTGTTTTTTAAAATATTCTCCAGGGTATTTTCGACTCTGAACCTCTCCAGTAGATTTCCCCATTCGGGTTCGACCGGTTCAGAAATCACCTCGCCCTCCCATGGATATACCAGTACGGTTGTATCGTCGGCTTGAAATTCCCGGAGGAATTCCTCAAAGGTATATTGGCCAACATGCGAAAGGTCGTCAAGATTGTGGCGAAGGCGAAGGATTCTAACCGCCGAAGAAAGCCGCAGGGGCATGTTTTTTGGACCTTTTTCAACTGCCCCGGACGCCCCCCCTGACAAAGACTCATTGCCTGGGCCAGCCTCTTTACTTTGCCGGGTGACGGGGCCCAAAGTTGCGGCAAAAGCCGAGGCATCGCGTAACGCCTGCGCCAGGGCAAAGTGGTATTGAACCAGGTCGCTCAAAACGCCAAAGAGTTCACCCCGGCCCGACCTGCAAAACAGGTCTTCAAGATAGCCCACCTGGTTTTCTAATATTTCATTAACCAAAAAATTTTGCAAATACGTCATTATCGCAAGATCCTGGTCGCCTGCCGGATTTGTCATTGAAATTTTTTCTAAATAAACCCACCGGGCAAAGCCCTCAAAAATTTCCGAGGCCGAAACCTGTAGCGTTTCGACGACCATGAAAAACCAGTAAACGGCGGCGCCCCGGTTGTAAAATACTTCAACGACCGTTGCCAGCAGGGCGGCCTTTTTCATATCGTGTTCGGTGAAGGACGGCGACGAAACCAGGGTATAGGGCGCCACGGGCATTACCTCAAGCCCGAATACCTCGCGTTGGGCGGCAAGTTCTGTACCGGGCAATACCGACAGGGGGAAAATATCCAGGTGGTGGGGCTGAAGCCCGACGGCATAGTCCAGGCCGGTCTTAAACCCGGAAAGGGTATCCTGCGGCAGACCATAGATGAGGTCAAGGCCAAAGATCACGTCGTATTCATTTAACAACCCGACCCGGGCCGCAAACTTTTCGGCGTCGAAGGTCCGCCGGACAGCCGCCAGGGCATCGGGGTTGGCGCTTTCCAGGCCGATTTGTAGATTGCAACGAAGCCGGGCAAAAAGTTCGACGACATCGCGGCGCAAAAACTCGGCGCGCACTTCGAAGGTAAAATGAATCAGCGGGGCAATTTCCAGGATCAACTCCAGGACCTCCTTGGTGCGGCCGGGGTTAAGATTAAAAACGGGGTCAAGCACAAAGACCTGGTTGATTTGTTCGGTCTCAAACAATTCCAGTTCGGCTCGAATTCGCTTGAGAGAAAATTTCCGCACGGTTTTGACCCCGAGGCCTTCGTAGCAAAACGTGCAATGAAAACGGCAACCGCGGGAGAGCTCCCATAAAACGGCCTTTTGTTTTTTCAGATCGACAAGACCGCCCAGGTACGGCGAAGGCAATGCGTCGAGATCTTCGACCGGGGGCGCCTGGCAAACCTCCTGAAGACGGTTCGTTTGCGTATACACGCCCGGGATTTGATCGAGCCCCTGCCCCTGGTTATCCAGAAGGTCGCGCATAACCCGCACGATGGTTTTTTCTGCCTCGCCCTTGACGACAAAATCAAAGCCGCCGTCATTTAAAAGCGACACGGGGTTTGCCGAAGCCTCTGCCCCGCCGGCGAATACAATCGACCCGGGGAATTGCTTTTTCAAGCGGCGGGCCAGTTCAACGACGAGGGGGCGATTCCAGACGTAGGTTGAAAAACCAACCATGGCGGGCAGGCCTGGATCGTTTAAACCGTCAGAAATAATTTCATATATTTTTTCATCTTTATTATTCTCTTTGTATTTTTCTGTGTCGCCGGTTTCCTGGCCGCCAATATCTTGATCGGCAATTTCACCGTCATCCAGGTAAAAGTCAAGGCAGTCTACGGAAATTTTTCCCGAAATTCCCTCTTCGGCCAAAAGCTGCGCTTTTAACATCAATGCCGCAAGCCCCATCGCCTGGCTGGAGCGTCGAACGTGAATGGAAACCAGTTTTATATTGCGCTTAACGGACATACTTTACATATATTCTTTAAATAATGATGCGAAAAAACGTCTATGCCTTCAATGCATACTCGCGGCATTTTTGGGCCCAGCGAATCAGGGGCTCCGTATTGGATAAGAAATAAAAATGGGCGTATCCTGCGACCAGGTTTTTATAGACATGACCGGCCGGGCCGTCAATGTTTCGGCCCCGCATATGATACGCCGGGGCAAAAATAACGTTATCTGCTTTGCCGGTTTCTGCGGGTTCGTATTCCGAATAGTGAAATTCATGCCCGCGAATGGTCTCGCCAGGGCCGAGAAAAAAATTGTTCGCCAGGCCGCTGATCTCGCGATAGCCCAGGGCCGCGCGCCGGGCCTTCATCACCACCCGGCCCGGAAAAATCCCGGCCATCGGGCGGGATTTTCCCTTTCGGTCGACGATTTCCCGCGCCAGGTACATGTAGCCGCCGCATTCGGCAATTGCCGGCATGGAATTTTCAATGACCTGGCGCACCGATTTTATCGTGACCCGGTTTTTCGAAAGTAGCCCGGCAAACTCTTCCGGAAAACCGCCGCCAAGATAAAGCCCGCCGGCTTCTTGCGGTACCGGCTCATTTTTCAGGGGCGAGAAAAAAATCGGCTCCATGCCGGCCTGCCGCATAACCTCAAGATTTTCCGGGTAGTAAAAATTAAACGCGGCGTCGCGGGCAACGGCAACCTTCACGGGATTATGTTTTTTAACGATAACATAGAGCCGGTTTTCGGGGAATGCATTACGGCGGCTCAAAACCCGCGCCCCCGAAACTCTCGCCCCTGGACCTCGTACAGGGGTTTTCTTTTGATAGCCGGCAATTTTTAAAATTAAATCGAGATCAAGAGATTTCTCGACCGCATCGGCGAGAATCTCAAACAGCGGTAAAAGCTCGCCCCGTTCGATGGCGGGTAAAAGGCCCAGGTGTCTTTCGGGAACCTGCAACGATTCGTCTCGTAAAATGCCGCCGACCAGGGGGATGCCGCATTCGGGCTCAATGGCCTCGCGGAGAATTTCCAGGTGATTGGGGCTGCCGACCTTGTTGGCCACGACACCGGCGATCTGTACCTTCTTTGAGAGATTCCGCGAGAGGTTCCGCGGGGCGCCCCCGCTTGAAGGGCCCCCTGCAGTGCCGCCAGAAAAAACCTGGAACCCCCTGACGATGGCCGCGGCGCTTCGGGCCATGCTTCGGGCGTCAAGAACCAGCAAAACCGGGGCCTGTAAAATCTGGCTGATTTCGGCTGTCGAGCCCTGGTTGTCGGCAGGATTTCGCCCGTCAAACAAACCCATCACGCCTTCGACGATCGAAATATCGGCATCCTGGGCGTTATTGGCAAAGACCTGTTTTACCAGCGAGGGTTTGACAAACCACGAGTCGAGGTTTCGCGACGGCCGCCCGGTAACCGCGGCATGGTACCCCGGGTCGATATAATCCGGCCCGCACTTGAAGCCCTGAACGACCAGGCCGCGTCTTTTCAGCGCCGCCATGATCCCCAGGGCCACGGTGGTCTTGCCCGCCCCGCTGCCGGCGGCCCCGATCACGAGCCGGGGCATTTCAAACGGTTTTACGGGTTTTTTCGACATCGATTTTTTAACATGTAGATTTTAATATTTCGAAAATATTCAAGCCGCGAATTTTAATCCAGGAGGTTTTCGTTTTCAAGGATGTCGGCCAACTCCATTTCGTCGATAAACTCGTTTTGCTCGACATACCGCATGGCCGCCGCGACGATAAATTCTTCGGGCGAAAGATTTTCCATCTCTGCGTGTTTCTTGATGCGCGCCATATCTTCGTCGTTGATTTGTAGTGTTACGGTTGCCATATGATCTTACGGCATCTTCTCATGCCTCTACTAAAATACCGAAGCCCAACGGCCTGTCAATTATTTACACCTGATGTTCCGAACCACATTTGCGCCAGGATCATTCAATTCGCCTCTTCCAATACCCGGGTTCCCGATTGCAATGCATTACAGCAATAATCAGGATATAATTTGATTCTATGGTATACAGAATTGCATAAGGAAATACACGGGTAAGATGACGACGCACATCTTTTTCAAGAATCTTCCATTGTTCAGGTTTTTCGGTAATATGCAAAATCGCCTGTTCGATCGCTGCAAGGAAACGTTGCCCTAAGCCCGGTTGACATTTTTCGTAATAATGGGCAGCATGTTTATATTCTTCCAGCGCTTCAGGGTGAAATTCAAATTTCATTTTGATATTGAATTACGCGCCTCGGCCAAGGCCACATCACCGGGAATCGTTTGAACACGGCCGCTGCGAATATCATCCCGACGACGACAGGCCTCCTCTACCCATAGTTGGTGTATGTAACCGTCTTCCGATGGATCAAGACTTTCGACCAATTTGTCGGCTAAAAGAGCGCGCGCCTCACTCGGAAGGGAAAGAGCTTCCTCTGCGATTTGTTCCACTGTCAGGCTCATAGTACGTCTCCTTATAAGTTAATAAAAAACAGGCATGACGCCAGTCAATTAGAAAAACTGAGCCAAATGCCCAAACGTCCGTTGCACAGGAGCCTGTGCGCCAACTATTTTTTGGAAACATAGACAACCCCAAAGTTCAATGCTTTACTCGAAAAGCTTGTAGCGCATCTTTACTATTTCATAGTGACGCGCTACCTGAGCTGTCTCAAGCGACAGCTTGGTTTTTCTTCGAAAAACTCCGTGAATGGCTAAAAGAGTCACCGTTAGTGACCCTTTTAGCCACTTTTCGATCGCATTGAACTTTCTCATCTTACTCAGAAAGCAGGTTGGCGCACAGGCTCACAGGCCTCAAAAAATCTTCTCGGGGGGTGGCCGATAAGGGCAAAGCCCTTTGAGGCTGGGGGGGCAGGAAGCAACCGCCAAAAGGACCAGCCTGTCTGCCCCCCCTTTATGCTCTTTTAAAAACTACCGATTTGAACATTTTTAGAGCCTGTGGGCAAAGCCCACATGCTCTAAAAAACAATATTATGGAATGTATTTTGAAATTTCGTCGACAAGTTTGTCGAGGTTGATATTGTCCCTGGCCGAAACCGGGATCGGGTCAATGCCCTGGGCGCGAAAGGACTGGAGCCATTCCTGTAAAAAGTCTTCGTCGATGAGGTCGATCTTGTTAAAGACCAGAATCGAAGGGCGGGTATTGAGAACGGGGTTATACGAATCGAGCTCGCGGCGCAACATCTGGAGTTCCTCGTCGACGTGGGTCGCGTTGATGTCGAGCACGAAGACCAGCACCCTTACCCGCTCGATGTGCTTGAGAAACGACAGCCCGAGGCCGTGGCCCATCGACGCCCCCTCGATGATTCCCGGAATGTCCGCCATGATGCATTGCCTGTAGTTGTTCAACTCGAGCGTGCCGAGGTTTGGCGACAGCGTCGTAAAGGGGTAATTGGCGATCTTCGGACTGGCGTGGGTCAGCGTCTTTAGCAGCGTCGACTTGCCCGAATTCGGCAGCCCCACCAGGCCCACATCGGCAATCATCTTCAGCGACAGCTTAATGGAAAATTCCTCGGTCGCGATTCCGGGCTGGGCATGGCGCGGCGACTGGTTCGTCGAGGTCTTAAAGAAGGCATTGCCCTTGCCGCCCATCCCCCCTGTTGCCAGCAGGTAGGGGGTGTCGTCGAGCAGGTCATAGATCGGCACGTCGTTTTCGGACATGATCACGGTACCGATCGGTACGTTGATCACGATGTCCTTGCCGCTCTTGCCGGTCTTCTGCCGCCCCCTGCCGCCTACCCCGTTGCCGGCCTTGTACAGGCGGTCGCGCTTGAGGTGGCCCAGGTTGATGATCCGGGAATCGGCCTTGACGTAGACGTTGCCGCCTGCCCCGCCGTCGCCGCCGTCGGGCCCGCCAAATTCGATATACTTCTCATGGCGAAACGATATGCATCCCGGCCCGCCGTCCCCGGATTTTACGCGAATGTTGATCTCGTCGATGAATTTATGCAAGGATTGTCAGACTTTTATGGATTTTTATAACTGTCGAGGATTGTCGAGACCGGTAAGGCAAGCGCCCTGTCAAGGAGCGTCTTCTTACCGGCCCGATTGCCGTTTGAGGCTTATTTACCGGCTTCTACCGCGGGATATACGGAAATTCTTTTCTTGTGCTTGTTTACCCACTCGAATTTCACATGCCCGTTAACGACCGTAAACAACGAGTCGTCCTTTGCGCGCATCACGTTCTTGCCGGGGGCGAACAATGTTCCCCTCTGTCTGACAAGGATAGAACCGGCCGTAACCAGCTCCCCGCCAAAGGCCTTGATGCCCAGCCTCTGTGAATTTGAATCTCTTCCGTTTTTTGACGATCCGCCGCCCTTCTTGTGTGCCATGCAGCAAACACAGGAAAAAGATATACCCTGTCAAGAATAAATTTATAGATAAAGCTATTACGCCTCAGCAGTTATAGACGGGTACATTGGTAAAACATCAATTCCCTTCAATAGTAATTCCAGCATCTGCGCATTAACGTGCCTGAATGTAAAATAGTATCTTAATGATTTTTGAAATTCCGTTAAACGTATTAGTATACCTGCCGGCACAAGCGGTGGTTTTGCCATATCAAATGCCATGGAAAATAATATTGAAATGGCAAAATTTTCATTAATCCAGTTTATTTGCGGATATTTTCGTAATGTTTCTTCATCCGGGTTTTTTATTAATTGTATAGGTTTACGTTTTTGTATCCAATAACTTGTATAGGCGGCGACTTTTTTGGGTTCCGCCAATTCTATATTATGAAAGTCCTTTAATCTATCGATATCGGCATAATAATCTAATAGTATCTCATCTATTATAAATTCATTTACCGCGGTACATTCTGATATACCGGCTTGTTGGATATACTCCCTGGCTCCATTATAAATTACAAGAAATCTATCTTTAATTTCTTTTTCTGTGAAATGTTTAATTAAATATTCGTAAGATCTATTATCAGGCTTCATTGTCAGAAAGTAATGCTTTAAATTGATCAGACTCAAAAAATGATTTTAAACTGTTCGATGCTTTTTCATTAGGATATTTACGAGAAGAGTTAGGCTGGTACTGCTTCTTAAATGTCTTATTTTTAATTCTTTCAATAAAACGTTCAGCCGCATTGATGCTTTCTTCGTCATATTTATAACTCATATTAATATCCTTATTCAACCTCAAAAAACAGATTTTTTATTTTCCTGATTGTTTTTCAAAAAACCGGAACTTTCTTGAAAATGAAATAATTCCATCATTATGTCAACAATAAATTTGTTAGATAAAGCTATTGTGCGCGCAGCGCACAATAGCTTTATCTAACGGAACGGTAAAAAAAGACAAAAACCCAAAAACTTTCTTGACCTTGGGTTGAAGCGTTAAACTTATTCTAAAATTAAAATTTATTTCTTAAAAAGAGAGTGTATGATCTACTTTAACAGCGGAAACAACGAACATGACGAAACCGAAATCTTCAATGCCTTGTTTGAGGCCATCCAGGATGTCGCCTTTATTTGTTTTGCCGACGGCAGTATAACCGACGTCAACCAGAACGGCCAGGTTAAGCTCGGTTATGACGAAGACGACCTTCTGGGCAAACACCTCCTGGACCTCACCCCGCCCGGCGCCGCCGCCGAGGCCTACGACGCCCTCTGGGACCTGACCCCCGAAAACAACAAAGCCTCTTTTGAATCCATGCTGCTCAACAGCTTCAACGAAAAAATCCCTGTCGAGGTTCATTGTCAATTTCTCGGCGTTAAAGAGGGCTCCGGCATCAGCCTCGTCACCTACCGCGACATCGCCTACCGCGCCGAAATTGAACGTGTCCTGGCCAGGGGCCAAAGCCGCTACAAAGAAATCCTGGACGCATCGCCCGAAGGTTTTCTCATGATCGACCCTCATGGTCGAATCCTGGAAGTCAACGAAGCCTATGCCCGCATATCCGGTTATACCAAAATCGAATTGCTCACCATGTCGTACATCGACCTCCTCATGGCTAAAAATATCTCCTCCGGCGAATACCTCAACGGCGAACGATCGCTCTACAATAACTTTATCAAAACCAAAACCAACGAACTTGTCCCCGTACAAGTTAAAATGAGCCCCGGTAGAGACAAAAATGGTCTTGACACAGTGCTCGTCTTCGTAAACCCCTTATACGACTATCTGCACCTTTTAGAAAAAACACGACAGGAGAATCGTTTTATGGAAAAATTTTTAGCGGGGATAACCAACCAGGATACAACGGGGATTTGGATATATAGAATTGGACAGGGTATACGTTATACCAATGATTATTTTAAAAATGCATTGGGTTACACCGAAGCAGAGCTGGCTTCAATATCTGCGGTAAACATCTATCACCCGGAAGATTATGACATGGTAATTGAAGCCTTGGCAAAAGTCATAGATGGGAGCAATCCAAAATATTCAGGCAAGTGCCGGTTTGTTCGTAAAGACAAAAGTATTATAAAAACGGATTTACAAGTTCAAGCGCGCAAAGACGATGCGGGTAATGAATTATTGCTTTGTCAAATTGATAATATTTCCGCGTTGGATGAATCCATAAAAATGACCAATGATAATGATTTACATGGGTTGATAACCGGTTTAAATGTTTCCAACTCAACTGGTATTTTAATAGCGGAAATGGGCAGTAACAAATATGTCTATTCAAATCCTTTAATAATCCAGAAACTTGGTTTCTCAAAGTCTGAATTGGAAGATATTAAACCCGCCGAATTGGTTTACAAAGACGATTTTTTATCCGTGACCAAAAACTCACTAAAACTGGTAGTTGGCTTTCAAAAGGAAGTAAAGTTCCCCTGCCGCTACAATTCCAAAGATGGCGGGGCAATCGCCGCCGATTTAACCGTTACCAAATACAAAGATAAAACATCGAAAAAAAATTACATGGTAATTTTACTTGATAACATCAAAAAAGAAGAATTGGCCGCAGCGAGCGCTTAAGACGTGCGGAGAAATGAAATCCCCGAAGACGTAATGGAAGAGATTTTATCAACCATAACCAACCAGGATTCGACGGGGATTTTGATAAATAAAAGCCTGGAAGGCTTTACGTTTGCTAACGATTTCATTTGCAGAACATTTGGCTACTCGAATATAGAATTACTGGCTTTTGACACATTGCCCTATTTGATGAATCAAAATAATCAAAATAATTCAGAGGAAAATATTGATAAATATTTATCCGTATTAAATGGCGATTTGCAAAATGCTACGATGGTTGCCCAGTTTGTGCGTAAAGATGGAACATATTTTCACGCAAATGTGAACATGACTTATAGAGACGGTTTTACAGTAACCCAGTTTGAAAACATTGTTGATATCGACGAATCCTCAAGCGATGTTCATGACAATAATTTTGCTAATATTGCAGCCAACTATGAAAGCAGCAATAGCGGTGTTTTGATAATTTCAACAAAGAATGGTATTGCCTATGCCAACAAAGTCGCCAACGAAGCATTCGGTTACAAAAAAGATAAAATGATCGGAATCAACGCGCCTCGTTTTTTTACGCATTCCAGCGATCTGGCCCAGCTTACGCGAAATTCCATCATGGTTTTTACGGGTTTAAAATCAAAAGCAACCTTTTCATGTCGTTTCTTGAAAGAAGATAACGGAACTTTTAAAGCGAACCTTACCATTCACAAACATAAAGAAGCCAAGGCAAAATATCTCATTCTCCAGCTTGATAACATCACGCAAGAAGCTGAAGCCCTTGCGGCAAATTAGGATTTTATGGAAAAATTTTTAGCGGGCTTAACCAACCAGGATTCGACGGGGATTTTGATTGCAAAGAACCTGACGGGTTTTTCGTATGTGAATGATTACCTTTGCAAGGCTTTTGGGTATTCTAAAGATGAATTTCTAAAAATTGGTTTTTTAGGGTCGTTGATGGATCCAAACGACCCGGAAGGGAATATCGATCTTTACCTGAGCGTAATGGGCCAAACTACACAAAGCGCTAAAATGACGCACCGGTTTATACGAAAAGATCGTTCGCTGTTTCAAGCCAACCTGGAAATTACGAACCGAAAAGACAGCGACGGGGTGAGTGTCATGTTGATGCAATTTGATCATATCATCGACTCGGATAAAACTGTTGAGGAAACATCCGAGGGCAACCTGGCCAGTTTCGCAGAAAATTTCATGACACAGAAAGATACCGGAGTTATCCTCGTTACTACAAAGGAAAACTTTGTGTATGCCAACCAGGAATGTTGCAAAGCATTGGGCTATACAAAAGATGAACTACTGGCGTTAAAACACAATGAACTGGTTCACCCGGCCAGTTTAATGGAATTAACCAAAAATGCAATTATGGTATTCACCGGTTTAAAATCTAAAGCAAATTTTCCGTGTAGTTTCGTAAAAAAAGACGGTAGCATCGCCAACGCAACTTTATCCATTCTCAAACAAAAAGAAAATGGCGTAAAGTACATGATTCTCCAGCTTGATAACATCACGCAAGAAGCTGAAGCCCTTGCGGCAAATTAGGGCATACGATCTTTAAAGACAATTTCCCCGAGGTCTTTTCGAAGGCGGGGGGCAAGTTCGCGTTCTTTGAGGTCGTCGGGCAGTTGGGCAGGGTCGCCGGGGTAGCCGACGGCGATGATGGCGGCAATTTCAAACCGGTCGTCGACGTTTAAAACCTTCCTGGCCTCATCGGCATGAAAACCGCCCATCTGGTGACCAACAAGGCCAAGGTGGGTCAACTGGATCATCATGTTGGCCGCGGCCTGCCCCGTATCGTAGAGGTAGTGCCGGTTGGGTCGGCCGGTTGCCTCAAAATCCCTGCGGGCAAGCGCCGCGACCAGAACCGGGGCCCTGCCGGCCCATACCTGGTTTCCCCGCGAGAGGGTCTGGAAAAGTTCGTCAAAGCCGCCGTCTTGCTTCGTACGGTATACAAAACGCCATGGCTGCTCGTTCATGCTGCTGGCCGCCCACCGGGCCGCCTCAAACGCGGACTTGATTTTATCGGCCTCGACGGGTCTGTCGTCAAAGGCTCGTAAACTCCTGCGGTTTTGAATTTCTTCCAGTAACATATTCCCCCCGGTCATGAGATGTTTTTGATAATATATTACAAACAGGAAAATGTGCTTTGATTTTTTACAATATTTTTTAAAGAAGATTACGAGCCAAAATACCTTGACAGGCCATAGTTGCTCAAAGACGGAGTATGCCATGAGATTTGATTCCGGACGGCTACGTCTTCCCCTGGCAATATTTTTAATGACCGGCGCCCTGACTTTGGCGGCCATCGGCTCAAACGGCAAAGCCGTGAAGATGATCGCCGTAAGCAAGAAACAGGCGATTGAGGTGGAACTCAAACTCAACCCGACCTTCGGGATTCAAAAACAAGGTCCCCATGAAATTACCGTCTACCAGTTAAGTAAAAAACACACGAAAGAAACCGACGTGAAAAAGGCCATCGCGGGATACGGAAAACCGGTACTTGAAATAAAGCCGCAGGCGCTGACCGGCGTTGTCTCTAAAATCGATGCCGATTATTTTTCATCTGTCGACAAATTCACGGTTCCGGTATCGGCCACCGGGGATCTCGCCATCAAGGCAAAAATATTTTACTGTTCGTTTAAGGACCACTTCTGCAGCGTCGACGTTCTTTATACCATTTTACCCGATACCAATTTACAAGGCAGATGAGCGGCCAATGAGCGACTCTAAAAACCGACCCAAAATCGCCATCCTGATTTCCGGCCGCGGCAGCAACATGAAGGTCATTCTGGACCGGGTCGCCGACGGCAGCCTGCCCGTAGACGTTGCCTGCGTCTTCAGCGACAAGGCCCAGGCGGAAGGCTTGCAAATCGCCAGGTCGGCCGGGGTGGCGACGGCGACGTTTGCCCCTTCGGAGTTTGCCTCGTTTACCGAATACGAAGAAAAACTGGTCGACCTGCTGAAACAGTCAGGCTGCCAGTGGATCGTCTGCGCCGGCTACATGCGTATCATTAAAAAAACCCTCCTGGCCGCCTTTGCCGGTAAAATCATCAACATTCACCCTTCGCTTCTGCCGTCGTTTCGCGGGCTTAACGCCCAGAAGCAGGCCCTGGAGGCCGGGGTTAAAATTTCCGGTTGTACGGTCCACTACGTCGACGAGGGCGTAGACTCAGGGCCGATCATCGCCCAGACCCCCGTCGAGGTTCTCGACAACGACACCCTGGAAGACCTCACCGCCCGTATTTTACAGGCCGAACACGAAACCTACTGGCGCGCCATTAAGAAAGTCGCACAGGCTCTGAGTTCACGTTAATATTTATAGTTGCCTCTATGGCAAGATTTTCAATTGTAGTTCGTATGAACCTGACCCCAGAAGAACTCTTGTGGATTGTTCCCGGCATTGTCCTGGTTGTCATGGAATTTTTTTTGCCGGGTCTGGTTTCGGTATTTCTCGGGACGGCGGCCATCCTGGTGGGGCTTCTCCTTCACTATAACATACTGCATGGCGTTGTGCAATCTTTCGGCGCATGGTTTATTCTGTCGACGCTTTTGATCTTGACGGTTCGCCGGCTTGCCGCCAGGTTTTTTTTGTCCGACTCTGCATTTAAATACACCGAGGAAGACGACGCCGCCATCGGCCAGGTTGTCGAAGTTTCCGAGACCATCCACGAAGACAATTCCGGCGGGAGAATTCGTTTTCAGGGTACCGACTGGCCGGCCCGGACGTTAAGCGGAACCTTGAAAAAGGGATCCATGGCGGTGATCCGCTACCGGGATAACATATCCTGGGTGGTCGACATCCTTGACAAAAACGCCCCCGAAGCTTCCGCCAAAAACACCCGTAAAAAATAAATTTAAAATAACAAAAAAACAAGGAAATAAAAATGACATTTATCACGATACTCCTCCTGCTGACCATATTCATTCTCTGGAAAATGTTTGTGATCATCCCGCAGAGACATGCCGGGATCAAACAACGGTTCGGAAAATACGTCGAGACCCTCCAGCCGGGGTTTCATTTTCTACTGCCCTTTATCGACGATGTCGCCTATCGCCAGGAAATGCGCGAGCAGGTCATCGACGTGCCGCCGCAGCAGTGCATCACCCGCGACAACGTCCAGGTGCAGGTCGACGGCATCGTCTACCTCAAGGTCATGGACGCCTACAAGGCAAGTTATGCGATAGAGAACTACATCCGGGCGACGGTCAACCTGGCCCAGACCACGATGCGTTCGGAAATCGGCAAACTCAGCCTCGACCACACCTTCTCGGAACGCGACGAAATCAACAACAACATCATCAAGGAAATCGACAAGGCCTCTGAACCCTGGGGCGTCAAGATGATCCGCTACGAGATCAAGAACATTACCCCGTCAAAATTAATCCTCATCACGATGGAAAAACAAATGGAGGCCGAGCGCCAGAAACGGGCCGACATCACCCACGCCGAGGCCGACAAAGAATACAAGATCAACATCTCTGCCGGCGAACGCCAGGAGGCGATCAATCTTTCCGAGGGGGTTAAGCAGCAAACCATCAACCAGGCCCAGGGTCAGGCCCGCAGCATTGAACTGGTCGCCAACGCCACCGCCGAGGCCATCAAACTTGTCGGCAAGGCCGTGAAAAAACCCGGCGGTTCGGAAGCGTTAAAGATGCGCATCACCGAGCAGTATGTCGAAAAACTCGGGGAAATTTTCAAGAAATCGGAAGTTACCGTGGTGCCGATGCAACTTGCCAACATCAAGGGTTTTTTTGAGGGTCTCTCAAGCCTGACCGGGGCCTTGTCGCCAAACTCCGAAAGCGCCGGCGAAACCCTGCAGACCGAGCCTGAACCCGCGACGGGCTCCCTACTGGGCAGGGCCGCCAGGCACCAGGCAAGACGAGAGGGGTAGTTTATCATGGAAGAAAATATAACAGAAAATATGATCGAAAATACGGGAGAAATTATGAACAACATGGACAATATCATCGCCTTGATCAACGTCTCAATATGGGGATTTTTGTTTCTCATATTCATGTACAAACTTTTTACCTCGATACGAATTGTCCCCACCCAGTCGGCCTATATTGTCGAACGCCTGGGCAAATACAGGAAAACCCTCAATGCCGGCATTCACATCTTAACTCCTTTTTTGGATCGTGTGTCGTTTATCCAGGATCTCAAGGAAGAAACCATCGAGGTGCCGCCCCAGATGTGCTTTACCAAGGACAACGTCCAGGTCGAGGTCGACGGGGTGATCTACATCAGCGTGGTTAACCCCGAGCGGGCAAGCTACGGGGTTACCGATTATCGCTTTGGCGCCATTCAACTTGCCCAGACCACGATGCGCTCCGTATTTGGTACCCTCGATCTCGATCGAACCTTTGAGGAACGCGAAATCATCAACGCCAAGATTGTCAACGTGCTGAGCGAGGTGGGTTCGACCTGGGGCATCAGGGTTCACCGCTACGAGATCAAAAACATCGTCCCGCCTGGCTCGGTTAAAGACGCCATGGAGCGCCAGATGACCGCCGAGCGGGAAAAGAGGGCCAAAATCGCCAAATCCGAAGGGGAAAAACAAAGCCGCATCAACAACTCCGAAGGGGTAAAACAGGAATCGATAAATCGCTCCGAAGGGGAAATGCAGCGCATGATCAACGAGGCCGAGGGGGTCGCCAATGAGATTATGGCCCTGGCTACGGCTACGGCCAGCGCCCTTGAAAATATCGCCGAGGCCATCATTTCGCCCGGCGGCCAGGACGCGGTCTATTTAAACCTGAGCCAGAAGTACATCGGCCAACTCGACAAACTGGGTAATGAAACTACGCAGATTGTTTTTCCCGCCGACCTTCGAAACCCCCAGACGCTCCTGGAGCAGGCCGGTATCATCAAATCGGGAAAGTAGACGAAAGAATTATTTCAAAAGACCGGTAAGTTTCAGGGCCCGGGCAAGACGGGAGTCTTTCCGGGCGACCTCATTTAAAGAAATGATGAGCTTCTCGGTCTTATCCGAAACATCATGGTCCTTTTCGCTCCTCTTTCTCGCCATGAATTCGATGAGAAAGGGCGAGCCGAAAAGAAGCCCGATAACCACATAAACCAGATTCTGCATAAAATCAAACCGCTTGTCCATAGACTCAAATCTCTGGTCCATACTCGATAATTTCTGATCAACGCTCGATAATCTCTGATCGATGCCCGTTAATCTCTTGTCGACCGCCTCGAATTTTTTATCGACCAGGTCAAAACGCCGGTTCATGTCATCGCGCAATTGAGTTAAACCAAAATAGGGGCTCTTTTGTTCTTTGAGCACAACACCATCCCCCGCAAATACGGCCGGTGTAAAAACGATCCAAAGCAATAATAATATGTTCCTCATACCCTTATATCCCTTAAAACCTACTATTTTTACACCCTTTCATCAAAAAAATCTTATTTTCGAAATTTTTTATACATTTTGATACCGAGCATCAATAGCATACCCAGAACGAGAAAACCGCCAACGGCAAAGGCCAAACTCAGCATATTTTTTAAAACCGCCAAAAAAACCACCGCAAAAAGAAACAACGTGGGTAATTCATTGAACATTCGCAGCTTCTGCGAACTCAGCTTCCCCGCAATATCAAACGAAGGATCGGAAACTTTCTTCACCAGGCCTTCGTTGCTCAAATGATAGCCAATCAACAGAACCAGGAAGGCAAGTTTGGCATGAAACCAACCCTGCTGCATGACGGCGGGATTTGCCAGGATAAGAAGGACCCCGAAGATCGACGTCAGAACCATACCGGGCCAGGTAATGATATACCAGAGGCGCCGGGCCATCAGGATCAATTGTTTTTGAAGGATCGTCTTATCCGGCTCCTTTTTTTGCGCCGCTTCGGTAATATAAATAAACAGGCGTACGATATAAAAAAGCCCGGCAAACCAGGTAACCATGAAAACAATATGGAACGCTTTAAAATACAGGTAGTAATCGCTAAACATACGTACCCATCAGGCCGCGACAAACGCCGTCAATATTTTTTCGTATTTAAAATCATTTCATGCCCGGAATCATAATCTCCTTTTGCTTTACGGTAAAATACACAAATCAATAGTGTCTTGACAGCCCCCGCGATCGGGGCCGGGGTTTTGATTTTTCGACAAGTCTGGGCTCAAAAAAAGGCATAGTATAATACATGAAAGTCAGTTGTTTTACATTTATTCGAAACGGGGAAATTCTGGGCTATCCCTTTGTCGAAAGCATTCTTTCGGCTCTGCCCGTTTGCGACGAGTTTGTGGTTGCCGTCGGTAACGGCGACGACAATACCCGAAAAAAAATTTCCTCGATCGGAAACAAAAAAATTCGTATTGTAGATACAATCTGGAACGAGGGCCAAAAGACCGGCGGCTTTGTCTATGCCCAGCAAAAGATGATCGCCCTTTACAACTGCACCGGCGATTGGGCCTTTTACCTCGAAGGCGACGAGGTTCTTCACGAAAACGACCACGAGGCGATAATGCAGGCCATGAAGGCCAACCTCGGCGACGACCGCGTAGAGACCCTGGCCTTTAACTACAAACATTTTTACGGCGACCCGCAGACATACATCGACTCGCCCGCATGGTGCCGCTCGGGAGTTCGCATCGTGAAAAATTCCCTGAGAACGATCGCCACCGACGGCCTGCACTTTACCATCATGGTCGACCACAAAAACGGACGTTGGCCGAGAGGTAAAAAGGTCGACGCCACGATCTACCACTATGGCTATGCCCGGTCCGTTAAAAAACTCCAGGAAAAGCTGGGCAAGGTCAGCAGGTACTGGGGCAACACGCCCGATTTTCACGCCTATGGAAATATCGACCCCATGGTGTTGCACCCTTTCGAGGGAACCCACCCGTCGGTCATGAAATCCTGGTTGAAGAACGACGCCTCAAAAGAGTTCGCCTTGAACCCGGACTACAAAATCACCTCCCGGGAGAAGCGCCATCGTTTTGAAATGCGCCTTGAAAAAATCTTCAACATTGATTTCAACAAAAAACACTACAAAGTGGTCAGGTAGGGCGATGAAACGAAAAAACCTTGCCGATGTATTCGGTTCAAACCCCTGGGGGGTCAAGTCGCAGATTTTCGGCGACGACAAACCCTATGACCACTTTGTCGGTATCGACGCCGGGGGAACCAAAACCCTTGCCGCCCACCTCGACGCCGCCGGCCGAAAACCGGGTTCCTCCGGGGTTGCCCTGGGCGATCTTGCGGGACTGGAGCTTTACGATGGCGACAAGTATAATTCCATCATGGAAATCATCGGGGACTACCTGGCGAAAAACGCCATCAACCCGGAAAAAACCTGTCTCTGCATCGCCGGTGCAGGCCCCGTCAAAAACAATTCCATCGAGATGACCAACCGGGCATGGTCGATTCATGCCGGCGAGATCGAAAGAAAGTTTCGCTTTAAACGCATCTACCTTCTCAACGACCTGGAGGTTATGATCTATGCCGTCGACAGCATCGACGCCGATCACCTCGAAACGATCCAACACGGCAAAAAAATGCGCGAGGGCAACGTTGCGGTAATTGCCGCCGGCACGGGGCTGGGCGAAAGTCTCGGCATCTACCTTCCCTCGAAAAACGCCCGGGTGGCCGTGGCGACAGAAGGCGGCAACACGGATTTTGCCCCCGGCAACGACCTTGAGATCGAACTGCTAAAAAACCTTCTTACCCGGAAAAACCACGCCTCCTGGGAAGACATCCTCTCGGGTAACGGCTTTACTCTTCTGTATGATTTTTTAATACAAACGGGGCTCCCTCAAAACGAAGAAACCGCCGCCGAAATGAGATGGAAAAACACGCCCGAGGTCGTCACCTCCCGCGGGCTTTCCGGGGCAGACCCGGTCTGCCGCCGGGTCCTGGAAATCTTCGCCTCGATTTATGCCGCCGAAGCCGCAAACCTCGCCCTGAAATCCCTGGCCTACGGCGGTCTCTACATCGCCGGCGGCATCGCGCCAAGAATTCTGCCGATGCTGCAGGAGAAGGCCTTTATCGACCGGTTTGTGGCCAAGGGCAAAATGAGCCCTCTCCTGGAATCAATTCCCGTGTACGTGGTTAAAAACCCAAACTACGGCGTTATCGGCGCGATCAACTTTGCCCTGCTTCATGGCGCCGAATAAACGCCTTCCTAAACAGCCGGAGTTTACTCAGCGGCGATACGGGCGTCTTCGACGATGACGGCGTATTTATACCCCGACCCGAAGTCCTTGTTTTTTTCAAGTTTTCCCGTGATGACCACGATTTCGCCGGCCTTTGTGTTGCCCTGGGTCGTAACTACCAGGTCGTTTGCCCCTTCTTTACCGGTACCGTCCTGAAGGTGAATCCAGTTTTTGTTCATGATACCCGGCAGGAATTTGACAACCTTTCCCCTTACGGTGACCGTCTGGCCGTTGAGCTTGTCGATGTTTTGATAGCAGTCGCCAACGGTGATTCGCCCCTTGACGTTTGTCGCGACAAAACCCGTCATATCGACTTTCGCCGGTTCGGTTTTTTTCATCGAACCTGTATTTGGCGCGTCGCCATGCGCTCCCGTCGACATGGCCCCCTCAACCTCGACCCGTTCGACAAACAAAATGGAGGGGAAGGTTTTTTTCAGCGACTTGCTGGTAAAATCGCGCATGACATGGCCCTGCGGCGCCGTAACCTTGTCGCCCTTTTTGACGCCGGTCGCCAGGCAGGCCACCCAGATATGCTTGCCGGCATCGGTTTTCAGCAAAATATACGTATACCCGTTTGAATCCATCGTTTCTTCGACAATGCCTTTATGAAAGGCCGCCTTTTCGTCGGGTTCTGAGATATTCATTTTCCCTTTGCATTGAAACAGGACCATGGAAAAAACCAGCGGTATCAACAGCATTCGATTCATCTTCTTTTGTTTCATATTAACTACCTTTGTAGATACCCGAATCCCCTCGGGGTTCATCGTATCCGTATTCACTTTCGGGATACATTCCGATTCCCACTCCAGCCCAAAACCAAAAAAAACCAGCGCCAATGTTATTGTCAGGATACCTGTCAGGCGGCATAATGGTTAAAATTGAAAATGGCGGGCTTTATGACTTCAGAAACCATGCAACTGACCAGGACAATCAAAATCTCCGACCCTGTCGCCAAACCCGAACATAGGGGGTTTGTCAATCGATGGTTGATGAAATTCATCAACGAAGAACGCGACCTGCCTGTCGGGCGTTTGATTTTAAAGATTTCTATCTCGGTGATTCCCATGGCCTTCGTGATTTTGTGGGTAAGGCCGTTTAACGTTTACCTGGCCGTTATTTATGCGGTTTTGTTTGCCCGCTTTTTCGGGCCCTACCACCTGATGCTCCATAACATCAGCCACCGGAAATTATTTAAAAAACAATTTTCATTTTTAAATTTCTACCCCACCTGGTTTATGGGGGCCTTTTTTGGCCAAAGCCCGGAGACCTACTATGCCCACCATATCCAGATGCATCACTTTGAAAACAACCTGCTGTCCGATAAAAGCAGTACCCTGAAGTACCGGCGGGACAGCTTTACCGATTGCATGAAATACTTTTTCCGGTTTTTTACGATCGGTCTCTGGGAGCTTGTCTTTTACCTGCTGCGGACAAAAAAATACAAATATGCCGCCAGGGTTTTTCTCGGCGAATGCGGCTACCTCGCCCTCATGGCGGCGGTCATATACAACTACCCCCCTGTCGGGATTTTCCTGTTTGCGGTTGCCTACTTTATTTCCCGCGCCGTGATGATGATCGGCAACTGGACCCAGCATGCCTTCGTAGACATCAACGACCCCAACAATTGCTATCGAAACAGCATCTCCTGCATCAACGGGGGTTATAACCACCTGTGCTTTAACGACGGTTACCACATCAGCCATCACCTCAAGGCCGGTCGCCACTGGAGCGATCACCCGCACGAGCTCATCGAAAACAAGGCCAACTACATCAAGGAAAACGCGATTGTATTTGAGAAGATTGATTTTCTCGGGGTCTGGATTTTACTGATGTTAAAAAAGCACAAAAAGCTGGCCGGGTACTTTGTCAATCTCGATGAGAAAAAGCCAAAAACGCAGGATGAAATTCTTGCCTTGTTTGAAGAGCGACTTGTGCCGATAGAGGTAAAATGAAGATAGTACGTAGCGTCATAACCCTTTTGCCGGTTTGTTTCCTGGGAGCCCTGTTTTTTCTCCCGCAGGTTTCCGGGGCAGATCATGCAAAAGGCCGCGAAAAAAACGGCGGCGAACCAGGTAACGTCACGCTGGCCTGGGAGGTTCCGCAGGAGGGAACAGCCGTAAGTTTCAGTTCCGAAAAAGAATACCTCAATGCGCCGCCCATTCTGCAGTCGACTAAAACCGAATCTGTCGTCTTGAAAACCAGCATCGATATGTCGCCGACCCTTGGCCGGCTCATTTTACCCGGAACGGAAGACGAGCCCGTACCCGGCGAAGACGACGATAGCTCCCTCGGGTACAGGGCCGCACAGAAAGCCCTTGAATTTTATGATAAAAAAATCAGCACGGTAAACGTAAACGGGACCGTTCTAAACATCGAGACCGACTGCTCCTACTTTGTCCGCGCGGCCTACTGGGAAGGCTCCGGCCATACCCGGGACCTGTTCCGGGACTCCCTTTCAACAAAGTCCGTCGACCCGCGAAAGGCCACCGGGGTGACGCTGCTTTCGGGGTATCTTGAGAAGCATCAACGTTACCAGGCGGCAAACCCCCGCGTTGGCGACATCATCATCTTTGACAACACCTATGATAAAAACCAGAACCAGAAAAGAGACGACTACTATACCCATACGGGTATCGTCACCGGTATCCGCGACGACGGAACGATTGAGTTTATTCACGGAAATATCGGGCGAACCATCAAGAAAGGATACATCAACTTTAAATATAAGAATGTCGCAACCAACGATAAAAAGCCGGTGAACTCTTACATTCGCCCGCGCTATTTCTGGGAAAAAGACACGGCCCAAAGTCTCGCCAGTTACCTGGTTCGAGCCTTTGGGGGTTTTTAAATCCGAAGGTTACCGGAAAGTTCGAAAAAGAAGTACCCGGGGTTTGTCCCTGGAGACGTCAAATTCTTCGATCGCCTCTTCTTTGACCGTTTGTCCCCTTCGATTAAAATAAACGATCCTGGCGGTATATTTGCCCGGCGGCAGTATTGTACCCGCGCCATGGTAAGATGCTGGGATCGTGTGCCAGCACCGCAAATCCGGGTGCTCCGAACTAAACAGCGCCGCCCCCACGCCGACCCCGACCAGGGTCCCGGCCAATAGACCGATAAACCCCGCATTCCGGTCGTTACCGGCAAGGTTTTTAGCCGCCTGCTCCGCCAGCACTTTGGATACGAGGGTGGCGACGACCTTCACGGCGATCCTGCTCACCATCTTCTCGCGGATGGCCTGGTAATGATTTTCAAAATTGGTAAAAATGGTATCTTCGACATTGTTCATCTGGCCCAGGTTCAGGCTGCGGTATAAATTGCCCTGGCTGAGAATGTCCAGGCGAGCGCCAACCGTTTCGTAATTTTGTTTTACATACCTGGGTATCGGGTGCTCGGCAGAACCGATGGTCGCCAGCACCATCGCGTTGCTTACCGAGGCGGCTGAACTTCCCGAGGCGACAATGGCCACCCTGATGGCGACCTCAAACATCGCCCGCAACTCGGGGTCGCCCAGCAACTTTCCCCTGGACACTTTCCTGGGCGACAACCCCGATTCGTAAATGGCCACCAGTTCGGCGCCTCCCGCGGGATTCCCCAGCCCCTGGATATTGTACAAACGCCTCCAGAGGGCATAGTCGTCCTGGTAGCCCAGGTCGGCGGCCAGAACCAGGAGCTTGAGCCCGACCGACGGTATGCCCGGTTGTATGTCGTGAATTTTTTTGAGTTCTACATAGGCATATTCGTTTTCACCGGCCGCCGCATGGGCGATGGCCGACAGGTAGAGAGCCATCAGGTTGATGTTATACTTGATCCCGGATTTTTCCCGGATATACTCCAGTTTGTTATTGACCTTTTTAAACTCCACCTGGGCGGCCTCGAAGTTTTCCAGCATCATGTAGTTGATGCCGATGGTCATGTTCAACAGAATTCTCTCGTAGTCTTCCCCGATGTAGTCTTTACCCGTTTCGTTGGTAACAAAGGCGGCGATTTCTTTCGAGATACTCTTGTACATCGCTTCGGCCTTTTCGTCGGCGGCAACCAGGATCTTGTTGCTCTTTTCGTATTCCCCGGCAATGTGGAGCATGTACCCGGCCTCCATCATGAACAACAACTGGTCCTGGTTTTTCTGGTTCACATGGGGAATTAAAATGCGCGACGCCTCAAGAGGCTGGTTGTCTTCATAGAGCGACTTTTCAGCCTTCACCATGAGGACATTGTAATTGCTGGCCGAGCACATCAGCCCGGAAACGGCGCATAAAATCAATGTCGGCAGGCGCAGCCACGCCGGTAGGAATTTTTTCATAAAAATATCTTATTGCAGGTAACGGCCTTACCAGCCATATTTCTCCTCCCGGGAAACCTTCATAAACTCCTGCCGCTCCTGCCAGACAACGGCGGTGGTGGCGACGTCGATCAACTTGAGGGTTACAATGATGAACTGCTTCTTCTTGTCGCCGTCATAGGTGGTATTGTCGGTGACATCGCCGGTCAGGTCATAATTCGGGGATTTCAATTTGCCCGCCGAAATGGCGCTTTCGGTGTCGGCCAGGCCGGTCTGGCCAAACTCGATTTCTTTTATCGACTCGGATCGCTGGGATTTGTCGATAAACGGTATGCCCCGCTTTATCAGTTTTGTCGAAATTTCATTTGAAATCATGGTGGTATCAATGTGTTCCGATGTCCGGTTGCGTATTTTATTCACCCCGATCAGGATATCCTCTTTCCTGTTCTTTAGATTCTCGTAAAGAGAGGCCACCATGGTGTCGACAGTCTGGTTGATCTCCCGGGCGCCCCACTGACGGGACCCCTTGTCCTGCTTTGAATCGGTATATTGAGTCGAGGCGCAATTTGCCATAAAAATTATCAAAAGTAGTGCCGAAATTTTTTTCATATGATTCTCCGTGATGTTTTCCCTCAAGGCGCCGTAAAACCGTTAGTGGAGTTGGCCAGTCAAACCCTTGCCCGGGAATAAAGACAGATCTCCCCGAATTTTCCCCCTTGTCAATAGAAAAACCTGATGCTCCCGGAATTCGAAACATCCCATAGAGCTCAGGCATGAACTATATTGTGATAACAAAGTCATCTCCAAAGTTCAATGCTTTACTCGAAAAGCTTGTAGCGCATCTTTACTACTATTAATGACGCGCTACCCAAGGGTTGTCTAAAAGTCACGAATTTACCCTCAAACGGGCAAATCCTGGAACATCTGAATAAGACTAAGCGTATAACTAAATATTGTATTATTTTATACTCTTTCTAAATAATTTTCGCCATTGTCTCCCCCGGGCGTTAGATTAATAAAGTGAACGCAGCCCAAACCCTTTAAAGCGTTTCATGGAGGCAGAAGTGAAAGCTGAGGCGCAGGATAAATGCATCAAACTCTTGATTAAACCGGACTGGTCGGAAATCGCGGCATCAAGAATCGAAACCAGGAAATTCCTGGAAAAAAATTTGTTTCAAAAAAATCATATCGCCCGCCTCGAAATGGTCGCCAGCGAATTGATGGAAAATGCGATAAAGTACGGGTATTACCCGGAAAAGAATGAAAGTATCGAATATTCCGTTGAAATTGGAAATACCGGCGTCATTCTCGAGGTAAAACACAAGATCATTCCGGACGACATGAACCTGCAAATCTTTGACTCGCGAATACAGTGGATTCGAAGTTTCCAGGATCCGTTTCAGGCCTATGTCGAACGGCTCAAATACGTATCGGAGAAATCCTTTGCCGACGCCGAAAGCGGGCTTGGCCTGGCGCGAATCGCCTACGAGGGACATTCGATCATCGACTTCTACCTGAGCGAAAACAACATCCTTGCCGTTTCTGCCGTTTACAGGGTGAATAATCCAATGGAGTAAAAAAATGGAATCAAAATCAATATTCAAAAACAACGATCTCAAGCTCGAATTGCAGGAGAATAACCGGGAAATCATGCTCCAGTGGTCCGGCGAAAGCAGGGAGAGAGAACCCGGCGCCTTTCTCACTCCGATTTTTGACGATGTTTTGTCTCTCAATATGCAGAAGCGGAAAAAAATCGTCATGGATTTCAGGCAACTGGAATTTATGAACTCTTCAACCGTCACCCCTATCATTCGCCTCATTGAAAAAGTACGCAATGGAGAAAACGAAATCCTGATCCTCTACCAGAGAAACGCCGACTGGCAGGAGCTATGTTTCTCGGCATTGAATGTTTTCATCACAAAAGACCGGCGCATTGACATTCAAGGGATATGACCATGGACAACAACAGCGCCGCCAACCGTCAAAACGTTTATAAAGGCACCCTGGTCTATCACAACAAAGACGTCCCGGTCAAAGTCGCCTACTCCAGCCGTTTTACCATGCTGATATCCTTTATCCAGGAGAGTCAAACCGTAAACGAAACCTTCTTTGAAAAATCCAAATCGATTTTGAACACACAGTCTGACAGCCGCTACGGTTTTGTCAGCGATACGCTGTTCGACAGCCTGACGATTGAAATTAACGACAAGGTGTTTAAATTCGGCCGGTGCCGTTTTATTCGCGACAAGGAAAATCGACTGTTCAACGGAAAGCTGTATTTTACCGAAGACGTCTACGACATCTACGAAATTTTTTCGGCAAACAGGCTGATCAGCCTCAAAGATCATTTCCGGAATATTTCCGTTATCCTGCCGCAAAAAACCAGGATCGACCAGAGATTTCGAGACTATACCTCAAACCTGGCCTTTGACCTGAACGTATACAAAGGGCTTTTTGACGACCTCGATAAAAAGTACGTCGGCGAAAGCCAGATGATCTACGACGTGGTTCAGGACATCATCATCGAAAAAGAAGGCAAGGCGTTTAAAAGTTTCTTTGACGAAAAGCTTGACGAGCTTGCCGGCATCGTCGGGGCTTTTTCGCCGCCCGAACATGCGGTGCACGGCTATTATTTTCGAAAGCTCATGTGGGATATCATCCTCACCTCGGAATTTATGCGAAGGACAAACCTGAAGCCGAGAAATTACCCCGGCGATTCCGAGATGATGAACATGATCTATGAAAACGCCTACCAGGGAGACTCCACGTTTTCCAAAATCATGCACAAACACCCGCTTGAGGCAAAGGCATCGCAGGCTGTGCGAAACCGCGTTAAAATTATCGCCAATGTAATTTCAGACATAAAAAGCTCACAGGAACATACCGAAGGCGTATTCAAGATACTGTCTCTTGCCTGCGGCCCCGCCAGGGAGATTGAAAATATCGTTCGAAACAAGGTACATTGCGGCGAATACCACTTCACGCTTTTTGACCAGGATATAAAGGCCATAGAAGACGCCAAACGAAACATAAGCAAGGTAGAACAAAGGGTTGACGAAAAATTAAACTATGCCTTTATAAAAGATTCCATACGTACCATCATCAGCGTTCCGGATCTGTCGGAGAAGTGGGGTACGTTTCACTTTATCTACGCCCTTGGTTTGTTCGACTACCTGACCGAAAGAGTCGCCCAGGCGATCGTACCCAAATTGTACAAACTACTCAAACCAGGAGGGCAAATCCTCCTGGGAAATTTTCACGTGGAAAATCCCAACCGGTATTACATGGCATACTGGCTGGACTGGTCGCTGTACTATCGAAACGAAGAAGAAATGCTGAACCTGACAAAGAACCTGCCGCCGGTCGAAAAAAATATCTTTTTTGACGAATCACGAAGCCAGATGTTTCTCACCATCACAAAAACCTGACCGGGAAAACAAGGCAACTGTTGCCAGACACGAGGCCGAACGGCGTCCGCATGCAAGAACATTCATATGGAAAAAATATTAAAAAATGAATCGGGAATTCTTTACAAAAGGCTGTACCGGATTTATTTTCGCGAGCTCATCCACCGCTGGCTTAAAACGTTATTGATTATCGGGTTCACGTCCATCCCTCTGTTTTTGATCCTGGACTGGTTTATCGTACCGAAAGTATATTTCCCGGAGTTTGCCCTCTACAGGGGAATTGTCGCCGCCTTTCTGCTGGGGCAGCTTGTGGTCGTCCACTATACGCTGCCTTCGAAATATTCTTTTCTTCACGGCTACGTTGCCGCCGCGCTCATCGGCGCCATGATTTCGGCAATGACTGAAAAACTCGGGGGCTTTAACTCGGGTTACTATGTGGGGTTGAATCTATTGATCCTGGCGACCAACGTGATGATCCCCTGGAGGGTCGCCGACTCCTTTTTAAACGGGCTCATTATCGTCATGCTCTACGTGGGGGTCAACCTGTACTTTCCACACGAATACGAGGTCTCCAATTTCATCAACAATGTTTTTTTCCTGGCGACAAGCGTAATCATTACCATGAGTATTTCGTTTGTGAAGGGCAAACTGACAAGGCAGGAATTCGAATCCAGGATCGAGGCTGAAGTTACGCGCGATGCTCTCTGGGGAGAAATGGAGATTGCGAAAAAAATTCAAACCGCGCTTTTGCCCCGCAAGTCGAGAATCGGTAATTATGAAATTGCCTCTCTGATGATACCGGCCGAAAAAGTCGGCGGGGATTATTTTGACATCCTGGAATCCCCCCAGGGAAAACACTGGCTTGGAATCGGCGACGTTTCCGGTCACGGCGTCGAGTCCGGGCTTATCATGATGATGGCGCAAACCAGCATCGCGACGGCGATCGCCTCGGATAAAGACTGCGAGCCTTCGTCCATCCTGGAAAGCGTAAACGGCGTAATTATGGAAAATATTTCAAGACTAAAAGCCGACAGGTACATGACGTTGTCGCTACTGCACCTCCAGGACACCTGCCTGGTCACAGCCGGCAGGCACCAGGACATCTTCATTTACCGCGCCAAAACCCGCCACATGGATCAAATTCCCGTCAAGGGCACCTGGATCGGCGTTCTTGAAAATATCCGCCTGTCGAACCCGGATCTCCGGATTCCGGTCGGGGAAAATGACGTTATCTTTTTATTCACCGACGGCCTGACCGAAGCGTTCAACGAACGGAAGGAAATGTTCGGAATCCCCAGGCTGGCCAGGCTTTTCCAGAAATATGCCAGGTTACCCGTCGAGGAAATTGCGGTTAACGTTTATAATACCATAAAGACCTACCAGCGGGAGCAATCGGACGACATAACGATCGCCGTGTTGCGCAATACCGGCCGTATTCCGCAATAAGACACGCAATAAAACAAAAAGACAATAGAATAATAGAACAATAAATTTTTTTTGCAATGGAGAATCAAGATGGAAGCCACGACAAACCGGGAAGTTGAGACGGAAGAATTCAAGGTAAAGTTTGAGGAATACCTCAACGGATTGATTCACACTTCGGCAAGGGTCTTTTCCATTGTCGCCGCCTTTCTGATTCCCGTTTTTATCGTACTGGACTACTTCATCGTGCCGCGGGACCTGATCGGCTGGTTTGCCGTGTATCGCTTTACCGTAACCCCCCTGATGATTTTACAGTTCCTGGTAATTCGTTATACAAAGCCCGGGCCAAAATCCCTGCTGCACGCCTATTTTGCCTCGTATGTAATCGCCGGCATGATCATACTGATGACCGTCGCCCTCGGGGGTTTTGATTCCAGCTACTACGCGGGTTTGAACCTTGTCTTAATAGCGGCTAACCTCATGATCCCGTTGAAGCCCGTTCATTTGTTCATCAACAGCACGATTATCATCATCGGGTATGCGGTTTCAAACCTGGTATGGGGAGGCCCGTTCCTGGTCATTAACTTTATTAACAACCTGTACTTCCTCAGCAGTACCATCGTCATCACCCTGGCAATCAGCTACCTGAGGTTCAACCTTTTAAAGCAGGAGTTTTCGCTGAAATTGAAAGTTGCCCAGTCAAAAGAAAAGGAACTCAAGATACTTACCGACCAACTGCTTGAGGCAAAGAGCGAAACCGACAACATTCTCGACAACGTAAAAGAAGGTATCTTTTTGTTGAATTCTGAATACAAGATCAGCAGCCAGTATTCCAGGGCCCTGGAAGCGATTTTTGAGTCGCGGGAAATCGGCGGGCAATCGTTCATCAAGCTCATACAGAAAATGATCCGGAAAGAGGAAATTCCCCCCGTGATGGATTTCTTCGATCTCCTGTTCTCGCGAAGCATCCAGGAAAAAAGGCTGACCAAGTTAAACCCTTTAAGCGAAGTCTTTCTGGAAATGGAATCTAACGGCGAAAAGGTTAAAAAATACCTGAAGTTTGATTTTAAACGAATTGGTTTGCCCGAATCTTTTTCGCAAATTCTAACCACGGTCCAGGACATCACGGCGGAAAAGGCCCTGACAAAAAAAATCGAAGAGACGGCGCAAAACGCCCAGGAGCAAATGCAGCTGCTCTTTCATATCATACAGATTCGCCCGGCCATCCTCGAAGAGTTTATCACGGAGACAAATCGCGAAATGATGGTCATCGAGGAGCAGCTCAAGTCGGCCAAATTTTCGCCCAACCTGATTGAAATCATTCAAACCATTTTTCGATCGATTCACACCATCAAGGGCAACGCCGGGCTCCTGCAGCTGGATACCTTTGTAACGTTTGCCCATCGCTTCGAGGAAAAGCTCAAGGAGCTTCATAACAAAAACAACCTTACCTCCCTGGACCTGCTCGGCCTGCTCTACCTCATTGTCGAACTGAAGCGGCCCTTGAATATGATAGGCGAATTGATTTACAAAATCAAGTCGTTTCAAAACTCCACCGCCCCCGAATCATTTTACAACCAGGATTTGTTTATAACCCATATCAATTCCCTGGTTCAGAGAATCGCCACAAGGGACAGCCGGAAGGTAAAGGTTGTGATGGACAATTTTTTCCTGCCCCCCGGTATAAATTCACAGGTGACGACCCTGAAAAACATCATCGTCCAGATCATTCGAAACGCCATCGTACATGGAATCGAACCGGTCGAAGAAAGAGCCGCCGCGGGAAAACCCGACGAGGCCGTCATAGAACTGAAGTCTAAAACCGCCGGAAATCATTTTGAAATATCAATAAAGGATGACGGACGGGGTTTGCAACTGGAAAAAATCAAACAGACCGCCGTCTCTTTAAAAAAGTATACCGAGGAGGAAGTCGCCAGTCTCAGCGACACCCAGGTCGCCCTGTTGATTTACGATTCGGGCATGACCACCCGACAGGAGGCCACCCTTGACGCCGGCCGGGGAATCGGTTTAAATATCGTAAAATTTGAAGTGGAAAAAATGGGGGGGCATATCAAATTGAAGTTCGCCCCGCGTCAGTATACCGAGTTCTGCATTGTTTTACCCCACCAATCCGCCGCCGGAGAGTAGGTACGCCAAACGCCGCCCAGGTTGATTTTTTCGCAACTCCGGGGGCGCGCCCGGTCTTGCTCAAATCAAACTCCACGACTTATGTGTTAGCGGGGGGTTGAGCCATACGACAGAGGCAAGAACGCTTGTCCGTTATTACCTGGCCGATCCAAAAATCTCAGATATAGATGGCGCCAATTTTATAGGTAATGGATTCCCCGCCGATCAGCACTCTTTCTCCCTGTAGCCGGCAGAATAATGATCCGCCTCGCGGGGAAAGTTGCCTGGCAGTTAAATCGTATTTATTTAACCGGGAACTCCAGTAAGGCGTCAATGTTGTGTGAGCTGAACCGGTTACAGGGTCCTCGTTTATGCCGCTTTGAGGCGCAAAAAATCGCGATACAAAGTCCACACCGACACCGGGGGCGCTAATGATTACGCCCCGGCAGTTTAACTTTGCGATATTATCCAGTGAAAATTCAATATTCCGGATATCGTCTTCATTTTCATATATAAATAAAAAATCCGTTTTACCTTTTAAAACTTTTTGAGGTGAAATATGAAAACATGCCTTCATCTGCCCGGAAATTTCTACCTGCATGATCGAGTCTACAGGAAAATCAAGAATACAAAAATTATTCTGGCGGTGAACATGTAAAGTTCCGCTTCTGGATTCAAAAGATATTTGATTTTTTATAAAACCAAGGTGAGTAAAATATATATGACCGGCAGCCAACGTTGCATGACCGCAAAGATCAACCTCAACGGAGGGCGTAAACCAGCGTATATGATGTTTATCATTTTGATAAATAATAAAAGCTGTTTCTGCCAGGTTATTTTCAAAGGCGATTTTTTGCATGATATTATCCGGCAACCATACGTCTTCCAGAATACAGACCCCGGCGGAATTACCCGAAAAAACAGAACTCGTAAAGGCGTCGATATGATAATATTTAATTTCCATGGTAAGCGGTTACCATATTTAAATGAATGATGTCAAGAATTTCCACTTGTTTTTTTCTGAACATTTATCCGGGCATCGTCTTGCTAATGGCCATCAAACTCCTTGCCCGTCTTCGCCCTTCTTCATTGGCGAGCCTTGGTCCGGGGCGCCCGGGGTCTCAAACACCGGGTGAGCGATAGCGGGGCCATATTGAAAACGCGCCCCGCTGCCGTTATCTACTGCAGGCCGACGACCATGACAACCTGGTGGGCAAGCCACCGAAAAGGAAGAACAAACGTGGTCGGCGTTTTTATCTCCAGGGACTTGTCGCTGGTCTGCGTTGTTAATACCAGGGGTACCGAGATGTGAAAATCGCGGCCGAGTACTTTTTGCGCGTTGCCGGCAATCGTATTTGCCAGCTCCCCGACCAGGTCGGATAAAAGTTTTTCGTTGATATCCGAAGCCGGCCGGATTCTTTTTAAAAGATCGGATAAAAAATTTTCGCGACAGGTAATGTATATCGCCCCCTTGATTTTTCCCGAAATCCCGATCATCCCGGTATACCCTAAAATAACGTTTTCCTCTTCGCTCATCAGGTAGGGTACCCCGATTTCAACCGACTCGCCGGTCAACTTGCTGAAGTAACTCATTACTCCCTTGATAAAAATTTCCAGTTGTGATTGCTCCATGATTAATCTCCTATGGCCTCTTCAAATGCTTCGTGCAGCTCTTCCCTGGTAAAAGGCTTGTTTACAAACAACGCCGCGCCCTTTTTAAGAGCCGACAGCGCAATCTCTTTGGCAGATAACGCCGATATGATGATGATCGTAACGTTGTTGTTGATCTTCATCATTTGGTCGAGCGCCTCAAGACCGTCCAGGTCGGGCATGGTGATGTCGAGGGTCACCACGTCGGGCTGCCTTGTCTTAAACAGCTCAATTGCCTCAAGCCCGGTTCCGGCCCTGCCCACAATTTCGAGATTGAATTTTGACAGCCATTCTTCAATGGCATCGCGAATAATTTCCGAGTCGTCTACGATTAAGAGTTTCATAATTTTCATACCAAAGCCGTTTGCTGCCGCACGAAGATTCCCGCGCCGCCAAAACAGTCTGGCTTTACCTTCCTTGTTTTATTCTTTTATTTGCTCGGGGTAAAAAATATCCACCTTGTTTTTTTTACCCCTCAATGAAATGCCCCTGATTGCCTTTGCAATCAATTTGTCCCCCATCACGCGTCTGATATGTTCGTCGATCAAAATATCTACATGCGCCTTTTTTGTCAGGTTTTGCAGCCTGCTGGCGATGTTTACGGCATCCCCCAGAACGGAATATTCCATACGATTTATCGAACCGATATTGCCGGCAAAAACCTTCCCGTAGGCGATCCCGATTCCCACGGTGACGGGTTCATTTAAATACTTTGGCCTGAAACTGTTAAAATTTTGAATATACTTTCTTATGTTTATTGCCGTCACCAGGGCTTTTGTCTTCTGGTCATCCAGCGGCAGGGGGCAGCCAAACGTCGCCAGGATGCCGTCGCCCAGGAACTTGTTGATGGAACCGCCCTGGCCGAATATCAGATCCGAGATGTCCGTAAAAAGATTGCTTAGAAATTTCGAAAACAAATTTGGCTCCACATTTTCGGCCATCGTGGTGGAATTTCGCAGGTCGCAAAACATCAGGGTCGCGTAGATAACCTTCCCTCCCAGTTCGGTTGAGATGCTCCCCTGCAGCAGACCGTCTACGATGTCCCTGGAAAAATATTTTACCAGTAAATTTCTCTCCAGTTGTATTTTTTCTTTTTCGGCGTTTAACTCGCGGTTGATTCTCTGGTTCTCGTCTTTGCTGTGCTTTAATTCGTACAAATTTTCAATTTTAATCAATAATTCGTCTATATTAAACGGCTTTCGAAGAAAGTCGTTGGCCCCGGACTTCAATCCCTTTACGATGGTCTCGTCGTCGGCCTTTCCCGAAAAGATGATGATGATCATGTCGGCGCAGTTTTTCCGGGTCTTGATTTCAGACAGGATCTCAAAACCGTCTTCCTGCGCCAGGTCGATATCTATCAGGAGTATTTCCGGCTCAACCTCGTCCAGGAGTTTCAACCCGGATTGCCCGCCGCCTGCAAACGAAACGCGAAAATTGTTCTTTGACAAAATCTCCGTGAGAAATTTTGCCTCGCCGCAATCGTTGTCGATTATTAAAAGGTTACGCATGATTTTTTATAACTTGAACCCGGCCTGGCAACAGGTATCGGTTAACCGCGGCGCCGCTTTTTTTGCGCCGCCATCAAGGGCTTCTCACATAACTGCGATCAGGGCGCTTCATCGCGACGCTACCTGGAACATTACCCAAAAACCGGGAATAAATATTTTTACAGTTTTAGAATATGTATAATTTGCGAAACTGTCAAATAAAACTTGCATTTTCGCCGAGAGCTTGGGCATGAACCCATTTCTTAAGCAGGAAGAAGAAGTTCAATGCGATCGAAAAGTGGCCAAGAGGTACGCCGAAGGCGGGCCTACTGGCCATTCACGGAGTTTTTCGAAGAAAAACGAAGCTTTTCGAGTAAAGCATTGAACTTTGGAGATGACTTTATTATCACAATATAGTTCATCCTAAGCTCCGCAATCCAGAGCCAGGGCGAATGTGCGGGTAGAAAACCGGTTTACAAATCATGAATTGCCTTATTCGTGACACTACATGCGAAAATTTATATTTACGGCCCTGCTTTGTACGGCCATCACCCTGACTCATGCTGACGACTTGATCAACGATATCGTGGCCATGGTTGGCGACATCCCCATAACGATCATCGACCTTAAAGACGAGGTCAAACACCTGCGCAAAGGCGACAAAAATGACTTAAGAAGTAAAGAAAGCCAGGCGCTGGATTCCCTGATTGAAAAAGCCATCATTGATACCGTTATGAAAGAAGAAGTCATCAGCATTTCACAGGCCCAGGTAGAACAAATCATCAAGAAGACGATGGTTGATAACAACATACCCGACGAAAAAACATTTGAAGAGGTCCTCAAAAGAGAGGTTCATCTTTCGCTGGATGAATACCGAATCGACGTTCTGAACAATTTAAAAATTCAGCAGATTTTACAGTTAAAAATAAATACGCCCAGCCCCCAGTACGAAGAAGTCAAGACCTGGTATAACCGGCACCAGAAGGAAATCGGCAATAAATACCTTGTCCGGATCATCAAAAAGGCGTTTAACCCGAACAATCCCAAAGAGGAGTTGAGCGTTAACCAGGAGATGAACAGGGCCAGGGACGAAGCCGTGACAAATTTTCCGCAGGCGGCGGCGAAGTATTCCGACGACTCTACGGCTTCCGCCGGGGGCTCGCTCGGCTGGCTTAGAATTGACGAACTGGCGGGCAAAGATCCCATGCTGGCCAATATCGCCTACCAAACCGGCCTCGGCCAGATCAGCAAGGTTTTTATTTCCAGGGGCAACTACTTCCTTCTCAAGGTAGACGCCATAGCCCCGATTTCCCTCGACGAGGCCGCCCCCATGATCAGCCAGCGCCTTTTCCAGGAAAAACAGCAGGAGGCCTACCGCCACTGGGTCTCCAGGATGAAAAAATCCATGGCCGTTAAAGTTTACCTGAAAGACTACAAGGCGCTGCCCTAGATACCCCGGGCATGTGTTACGTATAACGCCATTTTATGGGTAAAACAGTTCTACTCTGCCATATCGACAAGGTCACGCTGGAGTTGTGGGAAAGCTCCCTGCGGGGAGATTTTTCGTTTGCCGCCGCCGGCGTTTCATCGATGCTGGCCAATTACGTCACTTACCTTAACGCGATGAATCTCGATGTAGTTTTTGCCCTTGAGGTTGAAAACACGATTGCGGCGCAATTGAAGGCGGGGGTCACGGGAGCATCCTCAACCCAGCCCTATGCCCATGAAATGTCCCTGTTAAAAAAAATCTTTTCGGACAAGGACGTCGAAAGCGTCTACTACCTTGACTCGATTTACCCCGTCGGCGATGCCACCCTGAGTCTGAAGCTGCGCGAAATTCATGAGGAGTATGCCGCCGATTACAGTTTCATCGAAAATACTCCGCCGGGTTTGACCGGGGTTTACTTTAACCGAAGCCTGTTTGAGGCGATGCAGATAGAGACCGAAGAGCAGGACGAAAAAACCGGCATCGGGCAATCCCTTCCCGACTCGTTGCCGGCCACTCTGCGCGAGTACGTTGAAAAGAACATCAACCATTTTCACGTTGAAATTCATTACGAACATCCCGACCTTCGCCTCTTGCGGCTTGACTTTTCAGGGCGGACCCCGCGCTCGATGGAAAGCTCTCTCCATGTGTTTGAAAAAATCGGCCCATCCAGCGACTACTACCTGGAACTGGAAAAACTCTACCGGGATAATCCCGGCCTGCTGCGCCACCGGCCGTCTTACCTGGAACTGGAAATCTTTGGCGGCTGCGAGTATGCCTGTACCTTTTGCGCCCGCCAGTATGCCGAAACCCCCGCCCCCCAGGCAATGACCCCGGAAGATATCAACAGCATCTTAAGTTATACGCAATCTGCCTATGGCGATACTTCGGTTGCGCTGGGCGGCCAGGGCGAACCCCTCGAACATCCCCGGGCCTGCGAAATCATCAACCTCTTTCTGTCGGAAAAATCGATTCCGGCGGTGATACTGGAAACCAACGGTAAATATCTCGATAAAATTTTTTCTGTTTTTGAGCATCCCGAAATACGAAAACTTCGCATCGTGATCAACTTTAACAGCGTCATCAATTATGACAAAATTCACGGGTCCTTACCGGGGGACAGGGATATCGTCCTGGGGAACCTTCAAAAGTCCGTTGAAATTTTATCTAAAAAAGACAAGTCGCTGCCTCGAAACATTTACCTGCAAACGTTAAAAATACTGGAAAACGAAAAAGAGCTCGACGAAATCTACGACCTCGCCGACAAACACGGCGTATCTTTTTTATTGCAAAAATACAATTCCTTTGCCGGCCTGATGCCCGAAAAAAGGGTTTCCGACATGACCCCCCTGGAACGATTTTTCTGCTGGCACCTCAGGCGCGATCTTTTCATAAGGGCCGACGGTAACGTCGCCTTCTGCAAACAGGACGTGCAAAACCGGAGAACGAGGGGCAATATAAGAACCGCCGGCCTTGAAGAAATCTGGGAAACCGCCCGCAACGACTGGGAAAACAACTACCGGGGAAATTACCCGTCAGAGCCCGATTGTCAACAATGTGATGAATATTATACGTTTAACATGTAATCCCGGCCCCGCGCTGATTTTACGAAAATGAATGTCCGGTATATAATTCAGGCCAGGCTCTCGTCGACCAGGCTTCCCGGGAAGATACTGATGCCCATCGGGCAAAAACCCCTGATCGGTCATATTATCGACCGGTTGTTGTCCTCAGGCGCCGGGGCCGACGAGGTTTGCTTTGCCCTGGCCGACGAGACCTCCGATGATTCTTATGACCAGCTTAACCGGTTCATCGACCGCCACAAGATTCGCAGAATGACCGGCGATACGCACAACGTCCTGGCGCGTTACATACAAGCCTCTGACGATATGTCGCCCACAGACATCATCGTGCGCCTGACAGGCGACAATCCATTTATTGATTATAAAATTTTAAACGACACGCTGCGGGTATTCAGGGGCACAAGCGGCGCCGACCTCGCCTACCCGTACAAACTCCCCCTGGGTATGGGCTTTGAAATGTTCACCAGGGAGGCCCTTGTCAGGCAACTGAACTACCCCCTGCAACCCCACCATTGCGAACACGTAACGACATTTATCAAGGAACACCGGGAATTGTTTTGCGTGCGCCAGGTCGATTACTATGAGAATTCCCCGGATATTCGCCTGACGATCGACTATGAAGAGGATCTCCGGCAGGCGCGGCAAACTTTCGACTATTTTCACGAGCGCGGTAAAGACAACTTTTGCAGCGATGAAATCCTGGAATTATACAAAACCAACGCGGATTTTTTTGGCGTCAACCGGGATATACGGCAAAGGGAATCTACCCACTCGGCCCAGCCTGCCAAAGATGAGCCTTCCGGATACGACAAATGAACGGGAGTGTTTTATTGGTCACCAACCGGGGCGGCATCTACGGCACAGGTCACCACAACCGGATGTGTCTGTTAAAAGAACGTCTTCAAGAGACGGGTATAACTGCCGAGGTGGTTTTCAGCCGCGACCTCGCCGGAATCGCCGACCTGCCGCCGGTGGTATTACTGGATAGCCGGGATGACGAATTTCCCGCAGCCGCGCTGCAAAGAAAGACAGCAGGCCATTATTTTATTGCCGTCGACAACCGGGGCCGGGGCCGGGGCCAGGGCGACATCACCTGGGATACCCTCCCCCATATGCAGATGAACGAGGCCGAGTTGCAAATCTCCCTGAAAAATTGCATTCTTGACCCGGTCATCGTTAATGCAGGGGCGTTACCCGAAACTTCTGCCAAAACCTCAAAAATCTGGCAAATGTCGCTCAAAGAAATCGAGGCCCTTACAGAACCCGTCGATTTGATCCAGTATGCGTCAAACCTTCGGGCAAGCCTTGACAAAGCGGAATTTCACAGAAGACTGGTACATTCAAAACGTATCGCCACCTATTACGGTCAAACTTTCTTTGAAGCTCTTTTTCTCGGCAGGGAAATTTATCTGTATGACATCAGCGACTACCACAAGGAACTGGCGGACTGGTTTACGAAACGCTGGAACGACAAACCGGAACTTGCCCGGGTTCTCGACGGCGGCGGTTTAAACCGGCTGGCGGCTTTCATCGCGTCGCGCATCTAAACCCGGAGCCGGTAAGATCCATGCGTTTCCACTAAAAATTGGCGCTGCTATCGCGCAACAAATCATAGTAGAAACGCTACCTTATTTTTATATATTCCCAGCTTTTACCTTAATAATTCTTTTCAAGATATCTTCTAAGTGATTTCCCCAGTGACTGCAAGCATCGTTACTAAAATAATGATCTTGTTCGAAATTAAATTTTACACATCCGCCCATACAAATTGGTAAAAAAATACATTGCAGACATGTTTCATTCTTCATTGGGTCATATTCAATCCATTTACGATAATTTATATGCTCTTTATAGATACCCCCAATATTATCTCCCCCTAGATCAGGATCATGCATTTCAAGACCACATTTAAATACTTGGCCATTGGGGGCTATACAAATGGAACCTGGGTTTAATGCACCACAACTCCTGCTTCTAGGTTTTGGAAACTCGAATACTTCCTGAACTGTAAGATTCGGAATTAACTGAAGCACTTTTTCTTGAAAATCTAATACTTGACTATAAAAAATATTCTTATTAACTGCAGTTTTGATTGTATCTTTACATGTTTCTGTATAAGGACCTATCATCGCAATGTATGGTAGAACTTTCTTACATTGATTAAAGTTAAGTTTCTGACTTAATGTTTCTAAAAGACTAAAGGTGTGTTTGATACTATTTTTATCTACATTAATCCGGATTGATAGGTCAATGTGTTTTGATAGTATAAGTATGGCATTCAATACGTCTTTAAAGCTACCAGAATTATCCTGATAAAACCTGGACTGGTTATGAATCTCGAAAGGTCCATCTAAAGTTATTTGTGCATGAGTAATTTTAACTAGATGTAAAGTATCAACTATAGCTTCATCTATTAGAGTTCCATTCGTAATTAAATTCGCTTTATATTTAACTTTATATTTATCTGTAATCTCCAATATTTTTTCAGTCAAGTAAATTATTTGCTTTAATGCCAGTAAGGGCTCACCGCCATACCATTGAATTTGTAAAGTCAAATATTTCTCTGACCTCAATTCTTGTTCAATGACATTAAGAATTTTATCCAGTATTTCTTTGGAAATCTGTCCCGAAGCATTGCCCTGGTAACAATAAGAGCAATTTAAGTTACAGTTAAAAGTAGGCGCTATAGTAAGTGAAAATATTTGACTAACTTCTGGATTTTCATATCGCTTTTTTACTTCAAGTAGTTCATTAACCCCCTTTTTCTTGATAAACCCCTGATCTCTTAATTCTCTAAATATTCTGTGACTTTCTAAGCCCGTAGAAAGTGATAATACTTTATCAGAACCTTTATTGCTGCTTAATAGTTCTGCATATATCTTGGGGACTTTAATAAGAGCACCCGATAAACAGTTAAAAATATAACCGTCTGATGAATCTGAATATTCTAATTCGTAGTTGTACCTAGAGACAACATATTCACATTCATTCATTGATCGGCTATATTAATGTGAACATTGCTTATTCGGCTAAGCTCTACATACATTATTGCAACTGCAAAAGTTTCCCATTAATTCTGATTCAACTTTCTGGTGCTCAATTAATATAAATTCCTTTTGCCCAATATGTTCCAAAATTTCCTTAGTTAATTTTAAACTTTCCATTGAATCGCAATTTAATCTTTTTTCTTTATTTCCCACAATCCTTCTCCTTTGAAATAATTATTTAAAATCAATGATTAAATACTTGTCTCATAATAAAATATTCTTTTACAGCAACATTATTTTGCTCGTACCTTTTAATGCGTATTTTAACCATTGTACCTTCTTTACCGCGTAACAAACTTATAACTATATATTCAAATTCTAAACCAATAACATTTTTTCCATCAATTTCAGTTATAATATCCCCCGGCTGTAATCCAGCTTTTGCTGCTGGGCCATTATTATCCATAGAGAGAACAATCAAATTTCCCCGCTTATTAGTTGATTCGGGGTCGTATAACTGTGCAACATTCACCCCAATTCCAGCAAACGAACTTTCTTCAGCAAGCCTTTCTAATCTATTAATACCAAATAATACATTGGGTATTATAAACCCGATACATATCATGATACTTATAGTTCTACATTTAAAGGTCATAGAAAGAACCTCTCTAATTTTAATATGTATTCTATTTGAAGTAAAGTGTCAATTATTTTTTTAATATAATTGAGCATAATAATGGCTTCGTCACATAACTGCGGGCAAAAGCTTGACGTAACTTCGCGCGTCAGGGGTTCGCAATTCAACAATTCTGTTTAAATGGTATACATAAGAGACATTCTGTTTCTTATCGGATTTAACCTCATTGCTCTTCCAAATTAGAGGCTCTCTGCTTAGGTGCAAAGACTGAAGTTCAACTTCGGTAACGCGTAAAAATTTACGTCAATTTTGCACGTGCCTTAATGACCTCAATACTCAAAAAACCTCATTTACCCCGCAAACGGTGCTTGCATTACGTAAAATTAAACAGACATTGTATCAGATAAAAAAAAGGGGCGAGGAAGCACAAGACGCAACCTCGCCCCCGGTTAACCGGAAATTATCGTGGAATCGAAACGGAGTGTTCTTCGAAGTCGCCGTTTGCGGCAGCAGGATGGCAGGCCACGCAGTTTGCCCGGCTTTTAATCGATGGGCGTTTAAATACCGCCTCGGAAATCTTCCTGTGCTCTTTTTGAATCCACGGCACTTCGGAAATTCTCAGGTAGGTTTTCGAACCCGAGGAACGCGCAATTTTACGGCTCCATTCGGCATTGCCCTTCTCGGCGGAATTACTCTTCAGGTAGTTCAGAATTTCCGTGGTCTCTTTCGGGTCGATGGCCAGGTTTTCTCCAAAGTGTTTGTTCTGACCGTTAATCACGGCCATCCAGGAGGCGGCCGTCAATAACCCGGGATTGTACAGGTAGTGGCACGAAGAACACTCCTGTTTGTAGAGCGGGTTTTCGGCCACGGCGGCCGACTTATGGCGATTTCTTTCGCCGTGCTCATACTCTTCACCTTCATCCTCATCCGCAAAAACCGGGGCGAAGGCGAGAAGTGCGCCAAGGGTCATAAGAAGTAACGTTCGTAATGTATTTTTCTTTTTCATTTGTTCACCTTGTTCATTCATTTTATAGAGACATCATGTAGGCAATAAAGTCGCCTTTCTCTTTTGCCGTGCATTCTCTCTCGAAAACCCATGTGCAATTTCTCGTAAACCACTTTTCGACCTTTTTAGGGTCGGTAAATCTCGCCTTTGAGACAGCCGGCGACAGCGGGTCGATGGCCTTTCCGGCGGAACTTTTTCCCTCGCTTGCCGGGTTATCCATATGGCAGCTTGTACAAGAGCGTTCCTCTTTTTTCTCCGAGTGTATCCTCTTTGTGAAATACAACTTTTTGCCATCAGCCGCGCTGAAGGCCTTTACTCCCGCAGCCGCTTTATACGAATTAAAGAGCTCCTGCATCGGTCCGTTTAACGTTGTCGCCGCGATCAGTACGCCCAACCCCGGAACAAAAAGACCAATGAAAAGCGCCATTGAAATTGTTTTTTTTCTCATGTTTATTCCCCTTTAAAATTAAAATTTATTTTAAATTATTTAAAATTTAATAAATCCGTTTATGTTCTGGGAATGACAATATCCCTGTCCTCAAAAGAACCCAGCTCAGCGCCCGGGTGACAGGCCGGGCAATTGGTTTTTGCGACGACCGATTTGCGTTTGAAAATCTCCGGGGGAATATCCGAATGCTTTTTTATCCAATAGGGTATATCGGTAATGCGCAGGGGAATTTTTCCGTCTTTAATCGAATGGAGCATCTTTCTACCCGCCTCGGTGGTCGCCCGTTCGGCCGAAGTCGATACGAGGTAGCCCAGGATTTCGGCGGCAGTCGCCGTGTCAAGTTCGGCAGGTTCCCCGAAATGATCGTCGAGACCCGCCATGATTTCTTCCCACGAGGCCTGCGGCATCAGGGTCGGGTGAAACCCCCTGTGACAGGACTCGGCGCATTCGGTTTTCCAGGCTTCGTTTACGGGTATGGCGACAACGATTCCCGAGGGGTCAAACACCTTCGGTTGTTCGAGTCTGGCAATGTCGGTTTTTCCCTCGGGTCGAAGGAAGATCAACCCCAGGCCGCCCAGGATTGCGGCAAAGACGTAGGCCGCAAGTTTCCAGGACGACAAAACATCGCCGGTATGAAGGTGAGAAACCCTTTCATCGTAGGTTGCGGCGTCTTCTTTTTCGCCCGTAAACATCGGGATAACAATATTCTCGTTCAGGAAAAACTCATGAAATAAAACGGCGATGACATGGGCGACAATTATGACGACGGAGAGGTAAGATAAAACGATATGAACCGGCCGGGCAACCTGGGCGCTTTGAAAGGAAAAATAACCGGCAAATATTCCCGACATCTCTTCGCCGGACAACACAACAACCCCGGTGATCGCAATAATGGCGGTTATGACCAGTTTGGCAAGAATCATCCAGCCCGACGCCGGGTTATGCCCCAGGTATCGTTTCGGGTGAAGCCTTGCCGTCTCGGCCAGGTAGGCGAAAAATTCCCGCGGCCCTTTTACAAAGTCGTTAAACCGTGCCCAGCGGTTACCGGCAAAACCCCAGGCGATACGAAAAAGAACCAACCCCAGGGCGGCATACCCGGCGACAACGTGATACTCCAGGAACCATTCGCTGCGGGAGGTAAAAAAGGCAACGGCATAAGCCAGAACAAGCGACCAATGAAATATCCTCGTCGGGGCATCCCATACTTTAATTTTCACAGGTATTATGATTCCGTATATTCCATCATGTTGACAAGAAAAATATCCGGTTTTATGCAAATTCCGTAAAGTTTTGGAGCTTAATCAGGTCCCGGCCCTTGCAGATCCGGAAAGGCGTCTCAGGTCAGCGGGGCCAGGGTCTTCATTTCGACGTATCGTTTGGCGATCATCTGGGCGAGGTGACGGATACGGGCAATGTATTTGACCCGCTCCGAGACAGAGATGGCGCCCCGGGCGTCGAGAAGGTTAAACGTATGGGAGCACTTCATGAGATAATCATAGGCGGGATAAACCAGTTTTACTTTTTCAAAATTAAATATATTGTGGGCTTCTTTGTGATACTCTTCAAACCATTTGAAGAGCAATTCCGTCGAGGCGACCTCGAAGTTGTACGTCGAATATTCAAATTCCGTTTGCTTGTGAACCTGGCCATAGGTAAAATTTTCGTTCCATTGAATATTATAGACGTTGTCGACGTTTTGAATATACATCGCCAGTCTTTCCAGGCCGTAGGTAAATTCCACCGAAACCGGGTTTAATTCCAGGGAGCCGCAATTTTGAAAATAGGTAAACTGGGTGACCTCCATACCGTCAAGCCAGACCTCCCAGCCGAGGCCGCTGGCGCCGAGGGTTGGCGACTCCCAGTCGTCCTGGACAAACCGGATGTCGTGTTTGGTTAAATCAATCCCAAGGTGTTCGAGCGACTTCAGGTAGTATTGCTGGGAATTTTCGGGCGACGGTTTTAAAATCACCTGGTACTGGTAATAATGCTGAAGCCGGTTGGGGTTTTCGCCGTAGCGACCGTCGGTTGGTCTTCGCGAGGGCTCGACATAGGCGCACTTCCAGGGCTCTGGCCCAAGCACCCGTAAAAACGTGTGGGGATTAAAGGTTCCGGCGCCAACCTCGGTGTCGACGCCCTGAACGATCAGGCAGCCGTGGGATGCCCAATACTCGTTAAGTTTTCTGATAATATCCTGAAAGTACAAGGGAGACCTGCGATATCGTCTTTAAATGATCTGGGTTTCGCCTTCAAAGACGTCTTTACAGGGGCCGGTCATGTAAACGTGGTTGTCTTTTTCGGACCAGTATATTTCCAGTACCCCCCCCTTGAGTTCGACCTTACTCTTTCGCTTGATCTTGCCCGAGAGAACGCCGGCGACAACCGCGGCAGAGGCCCCGGTACCACAGGCAAGGGTTTCCCCTACGCCCCTTTCCCAGGTTCTTTGCTTGATCACGTCTTCGTCGAGCATCTCGATGAACTCGACGTTGATACGATTGGGGAACAGGGAATAGGTTTCAATGATGGGACCAAATTTCGTTACGTCAAATTCGTCGACATTGTCGACCCAGATGATACAATGGGGATTTCCCATAGACACCGCGGTAAACTCAAAGGTCTGCATATTGTCGAGGTAGATCTTCTCGTTCATGACCTGGTTATCTTCTTCGCCCGCGGCGCATTGCATCGGGATTTTGGCCCTCTGCAGAATCGGCTCGCCCATATCGGCCTTCACCCGATAAACCCGGCCGTCGCGTACCATCAGTACGGTTGGCACAAGTCCCTTGAGAGTTTCCACCATCAATTCCTGTTTTGTGGTTTTACCGCGATCATATAAGTACTTTCCGAGGCAACGCAGGGCGTTACCGCACATCTCGGCTTCGGAGCCGTCCGGGTTAAAAATACGAATCATGACATCGGCTTCGGGGTTTTCGGGGGGCATGATCAAGACAAGGCCGTCGGCGCCAACGCCATAGTGCCGGTCACAGAGAAGCCGCGCGGCACGGGCCGGGTTCTTAGGGATATCTTCGGTAAACAGGTAGTCGTTACCAAGACCTTCTAATTTTGCAAATCTCATTTTCTCACCTCACGATAAATTAATCTAAAAAATCCTTGAAAAAATGTTCGATAAATCTTTTTTGAACTCAGACATATTATTTTTTTTGCAGGTCTAAGGGGGATTGTATGGCAAATATGAATAGGTCAATAAATTTTGACGAGATGGAGTTTCAAGAACTTTTTGAAATATACTGGAACGCCGAAGAAGGGTCAAAATTAAGAATGTCCGTCATAGAAGAACTAAACAAATATATCTACTTCTATGTAGTCAGTAAGTACCAGGATGAATTCGACATGGCTTCGGATTTTTTTGTCGATAACATTGATAATACAAAACTATGGCTCGAAGAATACGAACCGTCGTTTCACATTTCTTTCCTGGCGTATTTTACGGCGAAAATCAAACGAAAAATATTGAATTACTGGGTTAAAACCCAAAAATGCAAGATGTATGAAAACGTGAACGAATTTTACCGGTTGGACCCGGATGCCTTTGTCGAATCGGTTTTTGAACCCAAAAATTCCTACAAGGCCGGCGGTGGCGAGGATCTCCGGAACCTGGCAAGCGTTAAAATGAGGGACCTGGACCGGGATGAAGAAGTTGCCCTGAAATTATACTATGGGTTTCCCCTTCAATTCAAGGATCTCCGGTTGCTTTTGGGCACGGGGGACAAAAAAATCGTCATAGACAGCCTGCGCAAATACCGGGCCTGTTTAAAAAATAAACTGGAGTCGCAACAGGCTCAAAGAGAAGTCCTGCTGGGCAAACTTTACATTACCGGCATCAGCCTTCAAAACGACGTCAACCGGAAAACTCTCGAAAAAAGGGAGAAACTTCTGGTATATTTTGAAGAAATCCGAAACCTGGTACCGCTGAGAATGATTGCGGATATTTTTCAGAAAAGCATCACCAACGTTCAACGAAAAATAAAGCGGGGGCAGAAAAAAATCAAAGACCTGCTGATCGACCAGTTGCATCTTCAGGCCGAAAGCCCCACGGGAGAACAGGCCAGGACGGAAAAAAGGAAGTCAAAAAGAGCGGCATAACCTGCCGCCTTTCAAGGCACGGGGAAACCTTCGCCGGATGTTCCTTTAAATTTTCAAGACTACATTTCAGGAATCCCGCCCTGTACCTTCAAAGGCAGGGCAAGACCTTGAAGGACCATATTAAGGGAATCTCGAAAAACCTTGAAATTTGTTGTTTTTAGATGAGTGGGCTTGCCCACTCATCTAAAAACGCTCAACTTCAGAGTTTTTCGAGATTCCCGGGATAATGAAAAATGAGCAGGTGTAAGCCGGATTCTGTTCCCAAAGGCGCCAAAAGCGCCTCAGGGCGACGACCATTTATCTTGAGACGACCTTATACGATCGCCTTCTTTGCTTTCTACCCGCTCCTTTGCAGGGCCCAAAGGCCCCGCATGGGGAATCAACCGGGAGCTGCTTGAAATTGCACCGAAGGGGGTTTGTCGTGCCGTCGTTTTCTCAAACGACGCGGTGGGCTCTTACCCCGCCATTTCACCCTTACCCTTCGACAGGCTCAGGGCAGGCCCGAGTCGTTAAAGGGCGGTATACTTTCTGTTACACTTTCCAAAAATCCAGGTTTCCCTGGCCTTCCGATTCCGTGGTGTCCGACTTTCCTCACTCCCCGAAACCATAAAATGGCTCCAGGGCCGCGCGGCCGTCCCCTGCTCGGGGGTAGATTTGAAAGGCGTAACAGGAGGAAAAGGCTTTTATGTGTTTGAATTGACCGGGCGTTTTGCAGGGGCGGTGTGTTTTGACGTTTTGTAGGGGCGTTGCATGCACCGTCCCTACAAAACGCCCCTACAAAACGAGATCTTAATCCCGGCTGCCCTTGATCAGGCGATGAGTGATATACCCAATAAGAAACGAAATAATGATAGAGAGAACAATGTAAATAAATACCTGGTTTTTAATAAAGGCCCAGGGATCGTTTTCAAGCCAGATCTCGACCTTGCGCGAACCCTGGTCGCTGACATAGGTTCGCGACTCGCCATACGAGGCGATCCGGGCATGGGTCATGGCAATTCCGAAGGTCTCCAGAATGCGGCCAACTTCTTCGGCCCTGGCAAGACCCAGGTTCAGGTTCAGCGAGTGATCGCCGTCCTGGTCGGAAAACCCGACAATGCGAATACGTTGTTCGGCATTGTATCGCTCGTACAGGGATAATACCCTTACGGACGCCATAAGATCTTTTCGGCCCTGTGCGGAAACTTCCCAGGAACTTTTTTCAAAATAAATGGTGCCGATTTTGGTCTGGACTTCCCGGCCAAGCCGCTGGTACGGTAATTCAATGTAGTTATAATCCGGCGTGCAGGAGAACAATGTCAGGCATAAAATTCCGGAAGAAACCAAAGTAGAAAAATAACGCATGCGGCAATATACTCTTTTTGAATGAATCCGTCAAGCAGGAAGTTATGCAGAAATTCAGGGTTTACCGTGCACAGGAGCCTGTGGGCCAACCTGCTTTCTGGGTAAGATGAGAAAGTTCAATGCGATCGAAAAGCATTGAACTTTGGGGTTGTCTTTGTTTTCAAAAAATAGTTGTCACACAGGCTCACAGTCTCCGATAACACAAGGATGCGACTCATCGTGCGACACGGGATTTTATATGAAAAAATACGTTCCAAAATATAATATACAAATGTTCGCCGGAATATTTCTCCTTACGACAGGATTTTACAGTACCGGTTATGCGCAAGGTATAGACTACCGCGACTATAACTTTAAAAGTATTGACGCCCATGCCGACAGCGCATCGAGGATGAATTTTTCTACGATAAAAGCCCTGGGGGAATACCTTGTCAAACCCGCAAAAAATGACCTCGAAAAGGCCCGCGCCATCTACCGCTGGATAAGCTCCCATATCGAATACGATGCCCGATCGTATTTTTCAAATTCGTATACACCAACCGATTCCGAAAATGTTTTTGTATCACGCCGGTCGGTTTGTGACGGCTATGCCAATCTCTATGAAAGCCTCGCCAAAGTCGCGGGCCTTGAGGCGGTAAAGATTTCGGGGTATGCCAAGGGCTACGGGTACAATGCCGGCGGCGTCCTGGACAGTCGGCCCAACCATGCCTGGAACGCGGTCAAGCTCAATCAAAAATGGTACCTCGTCGATTCTACCTGGGGCGCCGGTTACCTGGAAAACCAGTCATTCATGCGCCGCTTTGAAAACCATTACTTTTTAACCCCGCCCGGGCAGTTTATCTACGACCATCTCCCCGAAGAATCCAGGTGGCAGTTACTCGACAAACCGGTTTCCCGAGACGAATATGCCGCGTTACCCTACCTGCGGCCGGATTTCTTTAAAAATGGCCTGCAATTGATCAGCCACCCCTCGGGGCAAATATCATCGACAGAGCAACTCCTCTTTACGCTCGGAGTCAACCAACGGAACATCCCTGAAAATGCAAGCGCCGATTTTGCGATCATGGCCATGCTATATTCCCGGCAAAAGGAGCTCGACCGAAGACAGGTTCTGGTTCAGAAAAAAAACAACAAGGTCGAGATCCTGGCGCGCTTTCCCGGCAAAGGCGAATATATTTTAAGAATTTTCACAAGGGAACCGGGAGCCTCCGGCAGGTATTTCTGGGCGGGCGACTTCCAGGTAGAAGCCTCTGCGGGGACCACCGAAAAATTTCCCCTGGCATACGAGACGCCGGGAAAAGAAATCTACCTGCTTGCGCCCCTGCAGGGGGAGCTCAAACCGGGGCAGTCGTATAATTTTACCCTGGAGGCCCCGGGCGCCGAAACGGTCGCCGTGGTAGCCGGGAAAACCTGGGTTTTTCTGAAAAACGAAAACGGCCGTTTCACCGGCGCCGCTAAGGCGGAAAAAGGCGACAACCACGTTTACGTCAAATACGCCAATGAACAAAATTTTCGCGGGGCTTTCACGTTTACAGGAAACTGAGTCGCCTACAGGTTAAACCCGCGGATATCTTTTATACCGTATAACGCCATGAGGGTTCGCTCAAGCCCCAGCGCCATTCCCGAAACGCCGTTCATGTATTTTGTAACATGGATCAAACCATGGTCGACCGGGTGAATCTTTTTCCCGGCCAGGCGGCGAATCTCGTTGTTACTCTCCCAGGTCCGCAAAAGTTCATCGGGATCGTCGAGTTCCTGGTAACCGCTGCACAGCTCAAGACCTCCCAGGTAGGCCTCGACCCGCATAGCCCAACCCTGGTCCGAAAGCCTTGCCATACCCCGAAGAAAACCGGGATAATCTTTAAGGAAAAGCACGCCGCTAAAGTCCCTGGTAAATTCCCGTACGCAGTGATCGTAGAGCAGGGTAAATATTCCCGGCAAATCATCCATTGCAGGCGACGGGGCAAACTGCCCCCCGGACAGGTTTAACGAAAGGGCCAGTTTGCCATACTCGTCAAGGCCCCAGTCGGAACGGGGTTTTACCCGCAGACAGGTTTCAAACAATTCCGCGATCGAAATTATTTTATAACGGCGACAGTCCACCGTACTTTTTAATGATGTGGAAATTCCCTGAAGACGTTCCATGATGTCGACAACGTCCTCCACCAGGGCAAGATAGCCGTAATCTCTTCGGTACCACTCGACCATGGTAAATTCCCGCAGGTGGGCTTTTCCGGCGCGGTCGTCACGAAAGGCGTGGGCGATCTCGTAAATGCCCGGGCAGCCGGTCTCTTGCATGGCAAAGGTTTTTTTCAGCGAAATCTCGGGCGAAGTGGGCAGGCAGAGCCCGCCCTCCAGGAAGACCGGGTCGACAAAGGGTTCAATGCCCCCCGAGATGACCAGGGCCGGCGTAATGACCTCGCCTATCCCCAGGGCGTCAAAATACGTCCGGATTTCTGGCAGGGCCGCATTCCTCAGTTGTATCGGGTTCAGAAAATACTCTTTAGATAAATTTCAGCAAAAGAAAGTTCCCTTGTAACGGGACCGCCAAAAGGGAAATATGGGCCCACTAGGATTTGAACCTAGGACCCACGGATTATGAGTCCGTTGCTCTAACCAGCTGAGCTATAGGCCCAATATTTCGACAGCGTCATCAAAGAGCGGCAAAATAACCCGTCAATCGTAAAAATCACCCGACTTGATTTTTTAAATAAGAGCCTGAGCCTACCATTTCTCTTTAAAAAATGGAAGGGGGTTAAGAAAAAGTTCGTAGGCGACATTCTGTGCGTCAAAGGCCTCCTGCCGTACCTCGTAATGCACATGGGGACCGGTTACCGAACCCGATCTGCCCAGAAGGGCAATCACGTCGCCACGTTTGACCTTTTGTTTTTCCTGGACCAGGATTCGACTGGCATGCCCGTACAGCGTGATGAACCCGTGGGGGTGTAAAATTTTCACGTAATTGCCGTAACCGGTATTGCTGCCACCGGCAAACATCACCTCTCCGTCGGAAGTCGCGTGAATCGGCGTACCAATGGCATTTGCAAAATCCGTACCGGAATGAAAGTCGGTGTTAAACCCAAAGGGCGAAATTCGGTCGCCAAACTCCGAGGTTACGGAGCCCTGGTCGATGGGCCAGCCGAGGGGGAGGTTTTTAAAATTCTCCTCCCGTAAAATCACAAACTCGATCACACTATCGAGGGGTCTCAAAGCCTTGGCAAAGCGTTCGCTGTCCAGCCCGGCTGGTTCTGACGGCATCCCGGATTCGTCATACTGGTTTTTCCAGATCTGGTAATAAAAATCGCCGCCGTAGGTGATAAACTTTTGAACCTTTTCCTCAATGCCGGCCTGGTCGTGGTTTACCACCCACCGGTGATTTTTCCAGGTGTCCATGCTCTTCTCTTCGGCCCGTCTTTGCGTCTCGACGCGATTGTACCACAGAAGCGTCGTGGCCGACAAGGCAAGAACCGCAAAGACAAATATACCCACAAAATATATCCACCGCCGGTTTATACGCAAACGATACACGCGCTTCTGGGAATGAGGAATTATCATAATGGTAATTCCCCCGAGTTTTATCGAGTTTTTTCTCGTTGCGCCGGACATCTTGAATGTTCTACAGGTTGAAAAGGCCTTATCGTTGAGTTACATCGCCCCAGTAACTTTCTCTATGACATTGGCCGCAGTCTTTCTTGAATGAGCCATGATGTACATCATCCCTGGCATGACAATCAAAACAGGTCGTATTGGCCAGGCTTTTATAGATCTTGGGTTTGAACCTTGCCTCGTTCCACTGGGAATGACACTTTTGACACTTTACCTTTTTGTGCGCCAGCTTTAAAGGATACTTCGTCTTCTGGTGATCAAAAGTCGTTTTGTGAAAAGACTCCGGCGTATGACAGTCTTCGCATTTTTTACCCAGGGACTGCTCATGGTATTTCTTATCAAACTTTTCATGGCAATGATAGCACGTTGTTTCTTCGACCTTCTTGGCAAAGGGTGCCGTCTTATGGCAATGTGAACAGGGAGTTTTTACATGTTTGCCCTGGAGCTTGTGCTTTTCGCCTTCATGATGGCCCCTGATTTTCGGAACAAGACCTTTCCACCCCTTCTCTTTGCCTCCGATGGTGTGACACGAGGCGCAATTTTTACCATACTCGCCCTTGTGCCCCTTTTTTCCGTCATCGTCTTTTTTATGGCAGGAAAAACAAAAATCCTTGTTGATCACCTTCTCCATCGAAAACGAGGGCAATAGTCCCTCTTTGACGCCGGTACGAAAATCCTTGATATTCTTGTGACAATTCTCGCATTTCACCTTTGCGTGTTCGCCGATCAGGGGATAGCCGGTAAGCTTGTGGTCAAAGTCCGCCTGAATGGCCTTGAAACGATTTTCCCAGGTCGAACCGGGGGAAACGGATTCCCATAACTGACCATATTCCTTTTTCACCGTTACCAGGTCATCGGTCCTGAGAAGATTGTTTTTCTCCCGGATCTTTTCCAGGTGATCCGTAAATTGCCCCGGGGTTCGGGCATCCTTTACGATAAGCCTGTTTTCGCCCTTGTGATCCGTATGGCAATTGATACATTTCTTGACATCGCTTTCGGGCATATTCCCGTGAAACCCCGTCTTGTTTTTCAGGCTTTTTTGCGTCGCCTCATGGCATGAAAGACACTGTGTACTGACCGCTATCAACGGCATGTGACATTTAAAACAGGCGTGATCGAAATCCTTGTGACCGAGAGTCAGGGGACCCGGCGAGAACAAATAACCGGCAAAATTGTAAAAAAACGAAATCACCGCAATGATGACGGGTATTATGAGAAATAAAATAATTTTTGTGGACTTTCTATTCAGCATTAGACAAACTTCAAGGTCGACTTAATGGGCGACTTAATGGGCATAAGAGGAAAAAAGCACGATGACAATGACGTGTAATGCCGCGGTCGTATACAATAAATAGGTAAGCGGCACATGTATGTCGTGCCAGTTTTTAAACATTGCCTTCAAGATATCAATAAATTCGATCTGAAAATGAAGCAACAAAATTTCGTTCATCTTCTCTTCGTACATGGACAGGTGATCCGCATATTCCTGCGTACCCTGTACGGATTTATCAGACCACACCAGCTCATGTTTTTTCAAATGGGCCATGTTCTCTTTATACAAACGCCATGCCCCATATGTCTGTTTAAAATTATAAAAAAACCGGGTTATGCTATGGTCGTCTTTCTTGTGTAATAAATGAATGCTCTTTGCATAGCCCGAAAGGTAGTCGATTAAAAAGTTCTGAAAATCCTTGTTTTCATGATTTGCCTTCATGGACTTGATAAAATCCGCGTTCAGGGATTCCAGCTTCTCTATAACGCTCATTTTTTCCAGGTGCAGCCCGGAGTTATCTTTGGGGATTTTCACAAAAATGTACTTACCGACAAACCCACTTTGCCATACCATGAACATGGAAAAAAACGAGACCCAGGCAATAATACTCTCGTAAGAACCAATGGCATGCACGACAATGAGGGAAACCCCGATCGTTGCCAGGATGATATGAATATTCAGATAGGTAACCAGCTTATATGAAAATATTTTAAAAAGAAAAAAGTCCTTATTTCTTTTTCGCACAGAGTAAATGTGCATCAGGATCATAAACGAAAGTCCCGCGATGCCCAGAATAATTCTCGGCCAGAACTTTAAATAATCCAGTTTAAAGAAATACTGTAAAAGATAACATCCTGTGATTATAAGCGCCAGTACGATCAATACAACTCGTCCTTTCATGGGGTTTTATCCTTATTGTCTGTAGATTTTTTCCCGGGTTCCTGTGCCGATTCCCCGGAGTTTTCATCGGGGACGGGCATTTCTTTCTCGTCATTTTTTTCAAACATATTCTCCTGCCCAGGCGTTCTTTCCTCATCGTCTCTTTTACCCAGGTGCGAATTAAACAAATGCGTGAGGATAAACGAGGCATTCACGTCGGTATTGGTATCCGTGGTCAACAGGGTCCTGGATTCAAGGCTAAACTCATAATTAAAGTTTCCGATGAGCTCTCCCTGGAGGTTCAGGCCGTACAGGATTCCGTTATTTGTGACGCTTCGGTACACAAAGTATTCGTAACCGGCATAGACATTAAAATTAAAAACCCACAGGGGAGTCATGCCAAAATTCAATCGCGCCGACATTTGACTGTAAACCCCTTTTTGCTGGCCCAGCAGGTCGATACCGGCCTCCCCATTGCCCTTCTCAAAGATTTTGCGACGCATAATTTGAAGTTGACCAATATAGCCGGCCTTTTGTAACGAATAGGTATACCCCCCTCTCAGGTTGAACAGCCAGGCATCATCGTCGGATTTTAAGGATAACCTGTAAAATCCCTGTTGATAATCTTCTTTAATGTATTGATTTAACCAGAAAAACAGGGTTTCACTTTTCATATACCCTAACGTATGGATGATCTTACTGGACATATAAAATGAATTCTCCAGGAGCGCATAATCAAATGTCTTGTAGGGAAGGGTATACATCAAACCGGCTCTCACAAACGAATCCCGGTTAAACAGGGAGTACTTTTTTGTGGCCTCAAGTTGCCCCTGGTGAAAGATAGCCCGGCCGGCCCCAAAACCGGCATTGTACTGAACCTTGAAATGATCTGCATTTTTATTGGAATACTCCGTATAAGCGCCCGCCCTCCAGGGTGCGTAGTAGTAGTCGCGATACCCCGAGGTCTCCACCGGAACCATTCCCCCGACCACGCCAAAAAGCCACCCTTTGTCGGGGTCTGGCGTAAAGGCGACATTGGCCCCGTCTAACCTTTGAACGGGAAGCAGGTTCATGGGGTTAATCCTGCCGGCTGAGATATACCAGTGATTCAACATGGGTTTCTTATTCTCAACATACCCATAGCGAAGATCCGCCAAATACCTCTTGGTTATGAAAATCCCCTTACCTTTAAATAAACCGCGAAACATCCACTGGTCATCCCCAATGTTTTGCAGGCGCGCATCCAGGAAATAGTAACCGACCAGGTACACGGGCTGAAAGCCAAAGCTTACCTTTTCAGCCCCGGGTCTGATTCCCGCGGTTAAATCCAGGTACGATGAAAGTTGCATGATTTGTAATATATTCAGGTCCGCCGCCCGCAAGGATACCGAGCCGAAGAGGAAACAACCTATTAAGCATACTTTTTTCATATAAAATTTCCCATGAGATTTTAAAACTAGTCGTCAAAACGATCATAGCCATGGCATCTGCCGCAGTTGGCATCGACAGCTATACTCGTATGTTCGCTTTTCGATCTATAGTTTCTTGTATGGCAGTTTGCACAACTTCCATAGGCTGTTCCGTCCCTGTAGTTGATGTTTAACCAGCTTGTAAAAGGAGAGCTGTGGCAGGAAGCGCACCTTAAACCGCCATGACCGCCGGTTAACTTTGTAGCATAATTGTTGTGCTGGGCAAAGGCCCCCGGGACCCAGGAATATTGCGAATGACATTGGTCGCAACGTGCCGTCAATGAGAGGTGAACAATCGGATCGATAAAATTTGGTTTATGGCAATTGCTGCAGGTAAAGGAAATGCCCGAATAACTGTGGGGCTTGTGACAATTCAGGCAACTGGATACCACAAGGCTGATATGGAGCCCCTGTATCGATATGCCGATACGGTTATGATTATAATAAGGGGCCGAAAACGTTACCGTCGTGTGACAAAGATTACAATCGCCCAGGTTCTGGGAATGCTGCATACCCATGGGGTGACAACTCTGGCAATCGGTCGGTAACGAGGTTAACGACGAGTCTTTATGACATTCGCGGCAATTCACGCCCACATGGGAGCCTGAAAGCGGGAACAATGTCGCCGAATGATTGAACTTTTTGGCCACCGGCTCTTTACAGCCGATAAAAACAAAAAAGAACAGGAGTAAAAAAATTCTATAAATCAACGATTTTTTCAATACCATGATACCTGAATATCCTTCAAAAAGTTTATGCGAATTGTCGACTCTGGGAATCAATCATTTTTTTTAAAAAAATCAGCAGTACAGAAGATTCGCCTCTGAATTTACCAGTTTCCTGGCGAGCCGGTTATAATGAAATCCATAGGCGGACCACCGCAGAATATACTCAAGCTTTCCGGGGTGCCTCCAAATATTGCGCAGAAGGTATTTCCAAAACCATTTTTTATAATTGCCCTTAAACCCTTGCTCCCAGAGAAGACAAACCAGCGATTTCACCCCTTCCCGGTTTACCGGCAGGGAGCCCTGTTTTTTGGCGATACACCGAAGGCTGTTGTCACAACGCATGTAAAAATCTTCCATTTTCAAATACACCTCTTCGAGAATCTGCTTGTAACCGGCCGTTAATTGCTCAACCGTCATCTTCATGGGGCGGTAGGCAATATCGGTTGAACCCGCGACATCGCCAAGGCTTCCCTCATCAAGGCGGTTTTCCAAAATCAATCTACTCCTCAAACGCGTGTTGGGTAGAGGGTTTAACAGGGTCACCATCGGGTTGGGAACCTGGATCGTGTTTATAAACCTGATTTGTTCCTCAAAAATTTCCGGGGTGTCGGAATCAAACCCGACGATAAAACCGCCGAGAATCATCACACGGCCAACTTCCTGTATTCTTTGAATTTTTTGAACCAGCGTAGAACCCGACCTGAGGTTATGCATCTTGTTGGTTTCTCTCAAACTTTCTTCATTGGGCGTTTCGATACCCAGAAAGATCATGGAAAAACCGGCGGGGGCCAGCATCGTCAACAAAGGCTCATATTGCTTTTCAGACAGCAAAACAGAGGCCTGGGTAAAAAACTCAAACGGGAAATTTCGTTCTTTCTGCCACAGGACCAGTTCCTCCAGTAGACCCAGGGCCTCGGATGGCTTGCCAATGAAATTATCGTCAATGAACATGACCTGCAAACGCCAGCCAAGATCATACAACTGATCAAGTTCAGATATAACATTTTGCATGCTTTTCGTTCTCATCTTCCGACCAAAACGCTGGGTGATATCGCAAAATTCACAGTCATGCGGGCATCCCCTGGAAAACTGGACGGCCATGGTGGTATAGTTGTGAATATTGATGAAGGAAAAGTCCGGTCTTAAAAATTCTTCCGGAGCCGGTCTCCGGTTGGCCGTGTACACTCTTTGCGCCCTGCCCTCAAAAAATTCCTTTAAAAATTTCTCAAAATTTAAATCGGCCTCGTTTATAAAAATATGATCCGGGCCGGCCATGTCTTGCGAAACATAAGGGCCGCCGACGATAACCGTCTTACCCATGGCCCTGGCGCGATCCAGTATTTCCCGGAAGGAGTCGCGCTGGGTCAGCATGGCGCTGATGTAAACATCGTCCGTATTCTCTAAATCTTCATCATATAGATTTCGATTGTTTAAATCAATGAGGACGACATTTTCCCGCCCATATTTTCCGGCAATCAGCGGGGCCAGGCAAAGGAGCCCCAGCGGCGGCATATTTCCTTTTGGCTGGCCAAATTCCCCGGGCAGCAAAAAAAGAGAATTGATATGCCGAAAATTCCAAAAGGAATTTTCAGGAAATTTTGGATATAGTAATAAGGCTCTTCGATTTTTTTTCAAATGAAACCCCGCACAACCGGTTTAATATAGCTTAAGTCCGGCATTTTGCCCATGTTTTACGGGCATACTAAAAGAGGCAGAACCTTTTCTAACACGTTGATACAATTGACCCGGACAGTTAACTTCCATGGCGCCGGGTACCGTTCAAAATACCCGGCGCTTCGTCTTTTTACTGCGTGGACGAGGCCGAGAGGTCGTTGAGCAGGGCCTGCAAATCTTCTTCGTGTTCGACTTCGTCCTGTAATATTTGCACGATCATGTTATAGGTTACGGGATCTTTAAAGCCGACATCCTGGATCAGTTCATTGTAAACCGAAATGGCGCATTGTTCGCCCTTGATATTTTGTTGCAAGATATTGCGAACGTAGGTTTGTGCAGGAACCTCGTAGCCGCAGGAGCTCCAGGTGAACCAGTCTTTCGGGGAAAGCAGGAGTTCGCCGCCAAGTTGAATGATCCTCGCCGAGATCATTTCGGCATGTCGAAGCTCGTCGGCGGCATGCTGCAAAAGCTCGGCGATAACCGAGTCTTTCATAGGCCCCGTAACGACCTTTGAGCCAAGCCAGTACTGGTAATACGCCAGCCATTCGTCGGCAAAGGCCTTCTTCAGTAGATTTAAAATGTGCTCCAGGTTGTCGCCGACAATTTCCCTGCCTCTGGTTCCCATGATTTAACTCCTTTGATTTTTATACTAAATCCAGACTTGACTATAATCTCACAAAGGAAAGTATAAAATTTTAAAAAATTAACTATTTTTTGGGGAATTTTGTCGGTGGCAAGGAATCCGGCAATGAACACAGGGGTCCCGGAAAATTACAAATCGGTTAAAAATTTGCTTTCGGGGAAACTTTCCCTGAGCTTGTCTTTGTAGGTTTTGTATTCGTCCATTTTACCGGCCTTTTGAAAGCACAGGGCGGCCTTGAACAGGGCCTTCTCAAAAAGGTCGTGGTTTCCGGAATACAAATACACGATCTTGGTGTACTCCCGGGCGGCGGTCAGGTACTCCAGCTTGGCCAGTTGAATTTCGCCAAGATAAAAATACGACCAGGCGCCGTAGTATTCTTCTTCGGTTTTCTGAACGACCTGTTTAAAAAACTCCGAGGCCTCGGCAAACTTCTGGTTCTCGTAATACCCCAGGGCAAGATAATACCGGGCCGAAATCGACAGCTCCTTCGTAGACAAAAGACTTTTTAAAATCGTCTCGGACAAATCATACTTTTTCTGGGTCATGTATATCCGGGCTTCCTGCAGGCTCAACTGGGCAAGAAGAAGTTTGTCGCCTGCGGCCTTTGTCTTTTGAAGCCGGAGCATGGCCAGGGCCTCTTCGGCATGACCGGCCTGGATCTCAAGTTGAACGATCTCGGAAATGATCTTCAGGCGATACGGGGCGTATTCTTCCACGTTGCCGTTTAACAACTCGCCGGCAATCTTCAGGGAATCGGCCAGCCGGTTTTGCTCGGCGAACATTTTTATACGCTGAAATTCCATTTCGATTTTCTGATCGGCGCTTTGCGAGGTCTCAATGATCGACTTGTAAATCGCATCGGCCCTGCGAATGTTGCCGATTCGCCGGTAATAGTTGCCGATGTTTCGCTGCATCTCGGGAAGATAGGTTGACGAGGACTTTTCTTTTTTAAAATCTTCGTAGACCTTTTGCGCCGCGTCCGGGTTTTTCGTCTCCAGGTGGGCGTTTAAAAGAGCGTAATTTGCCTCCTCGCCAAAATTGGACACGGGAAACTCTTTCAGGAACTTTCCATAAGATGCGATGGCTTCCTTATGTTTTTTTTCAATCGTAAGGGTTTTGGCAAAATCCAGCAGGGCTTTTTCTTTAAAGACGGTATCGGCGGGGGCCTTTTCATAGGCCGACAGGAATTCTACCCGCGCTTCGGGAAATCTCTTGAGGTTAAAGTACGACCATCCCTTGAAGTAGACGGCCTCAACCTGTCTTTTACCCTCGGGGTAAAGTCGCAGGTAGGCGTCAAAAGATGCGACGGCCTTTTCAAACACCGACTCGCGGTAATACACCCAGGCGATCTGGAAACTCGCCTCCTGGGCGGCCTCCTCTTGCGGGAACTGTTCGATCACCTTGTTGTAGTATTTTATCGCGTCTTCAAAGCCGCGCAGGTTGTACATGCACGAAGCCGTTGCCAGCAACACGTTCGATTTCTGGAGGCCGGTTTTTGCCGAGGCTTCGGACTTTCGAAACCAGTCCGAGGCGCGGGCGTATTGCTTGAGTTCAAAGTAGCTCCAGCCGATGCCCATGAGCGAGTCGAAATACCGCATATGCCTGGGGTGAAACCGGACTATCTTGTTGTAACTTTGCAGGGCCCTGGTATAATCGGTAAGGGCATAGTAGACCTCGCCCTGGAGAAACCAGGCGTCGATCTTCCACTTCGACTTGGGGTACTTGGATTCCAGCTTCCGGAGAATATCGAGCGAGACGTTATACATCTGGCCCTTGAAATGACTCTGCGCCCTCATGTACATCGCCTCGGGGGCAAGATCCGACGTCGGGTATTTTTCATAGAGCCTTTCAAAGGCCATGGCCGACTTTCGAAAATCCCCCGCCTGGAACAACAGGTTGCCTTTTTTTTGCAAGATAACCACTTCGGCGTCATTTTCTACGGCAAAGCCGTCGAGAATCTGGTCGTAGATCGACAGGGCTTTTTTTGTCTCGCCGGTTTGCTGGTAGCAGTCGGCCAGAAGCTCCAGCGCCTGGGCGTTGAATTCCGACGAGGAATACTTCTCGACCACTTCTTTGTAATTTTCGGCGGCCCTGGAAAATTCTTTCTTCATCTGGAGAATCTGGCCGCGGCGAAAGTACGCCGAGCCGATCTCGCTCCACTGGGGATATACCTCAAAGATGGCGTCGAGGTGGGCCAGCGAGCCGTCGAGGTCGTTTAACTTGTACCGGGTCAACCCCAGCTGGTAATTGGCGTCGGCCAGAAGTTCCTTGTTGTGAAAGTTCTCGAGAATGTAATGAAACTGTTTTTCGGCTTCGGCGTATTTTTTTTCCGAATAATAGGTTTTGCCGATCCATAACTGGGCGCTGTTTAATATCTCGGAATCTTCCATCGTAACCAGCATGTTTTGAAACTGCTTTCTGGCCGGCTCATACTCCCCGTTGTTGTAGTGCGAGATACCCAGCTGCAGGGCGATGCTCGGGGCCATCTTGCTTGCCGGGTAAAGGCCCAGGGCCTTTTCAAATTCCGCCACCGCGTCATCATAACGTTTTAAAACATTGTAGATATAACCGATCGTATAATAGGCATAGGCGGCATGTTTGTCTTCCGGGTACTTCTTCACAAAGTCATAATGGCTTTGCAGGGCGTTTCGATAGTCCTTCATGTAGTAGTAACATTCGCCCATCCAGTATTCCACGTTGGGGGTAAACCCCGACATGGCGTAGTCGCGCAGGAATATCTTGATTTCAAAAAGCGCCGAACTGTAATCTTCTTCGTAGTAGTAGGTCAACGCCAGGTAGTACTGGGCGTCGTCGGCGTACTCGCCGGTATGATCTTTGTGAATGATCTCCTGGAGCAAAAGCCGCGACGTGTAGTAGTTGCGTTCTTTAAACGCCGTCATCGCCGCCTGGAAAACCTTTCGGCTCAGGAAGTCTTCGGCAAACAGCCCCGGCGCGCGCGCCGTTAATGCCGCCACGATTATGACGGCAAACATATATATGTTTATTTTCTGCAGAAAGTTCTTTGGCATATCGTCTTCGGTTAACGCGTCTTGTTCATTTTAAAAATCATAGAAGGATCTTTGTTTATGCCGCAAGGCCTGCGTGTGCCGGCCCGAAAGGGGCCTTAAAATCCGCAAAATTTTGCGCAACCGCGCCGCCCCTTTCGTTACACAAACAGCCTTCTATGTTTATAATTCCTATAATATATGCCGCGAAAGATCTTCGTTTTTCATTACGCCGTCTAACTGCTTTCTCACATACTCGTCGTCGATGACGACTTCCTGCGAGACATACTTGTCGGCGTTAAACGAAACGTCTTCGAGGAGTTTTTCCATCACGGTGTGCAGGCGCCGGGCGCCGATGTTTTCGGAGCGGGAGTTCATTATCGTCGCGATTTTGGCAATTTCACGCAGGCCGGTTTTTTCAAACTTCAGGGCGATGTCTTCGGTCGACAAAAGCGCCTGGTACTGCTTCGTCAGGGCATTTTTCGGGTTGTGTAATATCGAGAAGTAATCCTCTTCGGTCAGCGAGTTGAGTTCGACCCGAATCGGGAACCGGCCCTGCAACTCGGGGATCAAATCGGAAACCGACGTCATGTGAAAGGCCCCGGCTGCGATAAACAGGATGTGGTCGGTCTTTACGCTGCCGTAGCGGGTATTTACCGTCGAACCTTCGATGATCGGTAAAATGTCCCTTTGCACGCCCTCGCGGGATACGTCGGGCGAACCCTTGCCGCCGCGCGCGCTGATTTTGTCAATTTCGTCAATAAATACAATACCGTTTTGCTCGACGCTGTCGATGGCTTCGGTCTTGATTTTTTCCATGTCGAGAAGGTGCTCGACCTCTTCTTCCATGAGAATTTTGCGGGCGTCCTTGACCGACATCTTCTTGCTGGATTTTTTCTTGGGCATCAGGTCGCCGAGCACCGACTGCATCTGGTTTTCCATGTCTTCCATGCCGGGTATCGCCATGATCTGCATCATCGGCTGCGAAGAGCTCGTCGATTTGATCTCGATTTCCTTGTCTTCCAGGTTGCCTGCGTGAAGTTTTTTTCGAAAAATTTCGCGAATATCTTCGTCGTCTTTACTGTGAACGGCCTCGGCGGGTTTGTCGGCCCCGCTCAAGAGAATCTCGAGGATCCTTTCTTCAGCCCGGCTTCTGGCCTTCTCGCGCACCCGTTCTTCGTGGTTAAGTTTTACCATCTTGATGGCGATATTGACCAGGTCGCGAATCATGCTTTCAACATCGCGGCCAACGTACCCAACCTCGGTGTACTTTGTCGCCTCGACCTTGATAAACGGCGCATCTACGAGTTTGGCAAGGCGGCGGGCGATTTCGGTTTTACCGACCCCGGTGGGGCCCATCATGATGATATTTTTCGGGTGAATCTCTTCCTGTATGGGGTCGTTGACGAGGGATTTTCTTCTTACCCGGTTTCTAAGCGCGATGGCGACCGACTTCTTGGCCTCATCCTGGCCGATGATAAACTCATCGAGTTTCTGGACAGTCTCTTTGGGGGTTAATCCGACTAACATATTATTCCTTTATCTCCAGGATTGTGATTTTATGATTGGTGTATACGCAAATATCCGCCGCGATTTCCAGCGACTTTTTTACAATTTCGGCGGCCGTGAAGTTTCCGCTTTCGAGGTAGGCCCGCCCGGCGGCCAGGGCGAAATTGCCCCCCGAGCCGATGGCGATGATGTCGTTTTCGGGTTCGATGACGTCGCCCGTGCCCGACAAAAGCAGAATCTGCTTTCCGTCGGAGACAATCATCATCGCCTCAAGTCTTCTCAGCATCTTGTCCATACGCCAGTCTTTAGCAAGCTCGACGCCCGAACGAAGGAGGTTGCCGCCGTACTTCTGCAGTTTGGCCTCAAACAATTCCAGCAGGGTAAAGGCGTCGGCCGTCGAACCGGCAAAACCGGCGATGACCTTGTCCCCGTAGATCCTTCGTACCTTGGTCGCGTTACCCTTCAGGATGGTCTGGCCGAGAGAGACCTGCCCGTCGCCGGCCATGGCGACGACCCCGTCTTTACGCACGCAGCAAATCGTGGTGCCGTAAATTGTTTTCTCGTCTGCATGATTCATTTCGTATCCTTTTTGCTTTATCAATTTTATTTATGATATTGTATCTATGATTTTTTGGCATGGGGATGACAATTTCGAAACGTATTTTGTAGCTTCTCTTTGGCTACCCTCGTGTAGTTCTGCGTCGTCGAGATGCTCGAATGACCCAGCATCTCCTGGACATGCCGGATGTCGGCGCCCGAATTTAAAAGGTCGGTGGCAAAGGAATGCCGCATCGCATGGGGAGATATTTTGTCGTCGCCCTTTAAAATATACTTTCGCCGTTTCATGACATAGATGGCGCCGTGGCGGCCGAGCCTTGAGCCCTGGGCGTTGATAAACAAAGGGGTCGGCAAATCTTCTACCGAAGCCCGTCTTTGCCCCGCCAGGGGCAAATAATCATTCAACGCAGATTTTGCATAACTGCCGATAAATACCGTTCGCTGTTTGTTGCCCTTTCCCGTAACCACAACGGAGTCTCGAATCTTCCCGGAAAAATCAACGATGTCCGAAACGTCTAGCCGTAGAATTTCCGATATCCGCATACCGCTGGAGTACATCAATTCCAGTAACGCCTTATCCCGCAGTTGAATAAATTCGGACTGCCCGCTGTCGTCTTCGAGCATGGTTTCCATTTCCAGCGGCCGCAGGGGTTTGGGCAGCCCCCTTTTGTATTTCGGGGCCTTCATTTTAACGAGGGGATTTTTCTCGATCAATTCCTTTTTTTCAGCGTACCGGTAAAAGGCCTTGATGCAGGCCGCCTTTCGAGCCTGGGTGGAACGCCCGGCGTTTTTTTGCTCCTGGAGACCGGCTAAAAAGGCATAGACCATTTTGGAATCGACCTCGTGCCACAGGGCATTTTCGCCGCCCAGGAAGTCAAAAAACTGACCCAGGTCGGTTTCATAGGCAAGCCGGGTATTTGCCGAAGCGCCCTTCTCGTACCTGAGGTATTCAAAAAACGAATCCCGGGCCCCGTTGTTGGAAAGACGTTGGTCCTCGAAAAGACCTGCGGGCGTACCCGAAACGTCAGTCATTCTTTTGCTCCAGCACGAACTTGCATTCGGGGTTCTGGCAGGTCATTAAAATGCCCGTCTTGCGAACCTTCTGGGACATAAGCGAGGCGCACATCGGGCACTTGGTCTCCGACGGCGGATCCATCATGATAAATTCACAGCCCTTGGAGGCGTAGTTTTCGCAGCCGTAAAACTTTCGACCCTTCTTCGAAGCCTTTGAAACCACGTTGCCCTTGCACAGCGGGCATACCCCGACGGGGATACTTTCCGTATAACGGCATCCGCCGGAAAAATGACTGCAGCCGATAAAATACCCGTTCTTGCCAAGCTTCTTCTGCAAGGGGTGGCCGCACTGGGGGCAGTCCCGGCCAATGGGAATCCGGGTAATGTAGCTCATGTCTTCGATATTCTCGGAGGCGGCGTGCAGGACATGCTCAAACGGCGTGAAAAAATCACGCAGCATTTGCTTCCATTCCATCTGGCCGCCGGCGACTTCATCGAGGGATTCTTCAAGGCCCGCGGTAAACTCGATATTTACGATGTCGGGAAAATGCTTTTGCATGATGTCGTTTACACATTTGCCAATCTGCGTCGGTTTTAACTGTCGACCCTTTCGCTCGATGTAACTTCGTTTGTCCAGGGTGGCGATGGTCGGCACGTAGGTGGCCGGTCTGCCGATACCGGATTCTTCCATGATGCGAATAAGCGACGCCTCGTTAAAACGCGGCGGCGGCGCGGTAAATTTTTGTTCGGTAAAAAGCTCGGCCATGCTTACCATGTCGCCTTCGTTAAAAGACGGAATATAACCTTTCTTTGTCTCGCCCGTCGGGAAAACCGCCCGAAACCCCGGAAACACCTGGCGGCCCTCGGAGAACCGAAACAGGTATTCGTTTTTTTCCGAAGAAATTTCTAACGTAGTAAGTTCGTCGATGCCCTGGGTCATCTGCGAGGCTACAAAGCGGCTCCAGATCAGTTCATAGAGTTTGAACTGGTCCTTCGTCAGAAACGGCGCCATGGCCTTGGGCGTGTTGTTTACGTCGGTGGGCCGGATCGCCTCATGGGCGTCCTGGGCCGATTTACTGGCCGCATAATCAACGGCCTTTTCGGGAAGATACCTTTCGTCAAAATTATCTTTAATGTACTGGCGGGCCATGTCAAGGCCGGTTTGCGAAATACGGGTTGAGTCGGTTCGCATATAGGTGATCAAACCCGTAGCCCCGCCATCCTGGAGTTCGACCCCTTCGTAAAGAGACTGCGCCACCGACATGGTCTTTTGCGCCCGAAACCCGAGCCGGTTTGAGGCATCCTGCTGGAGGCGGCTGGTAACGTAGGGCGGCGACGGCTTGGTTTTTCTCTCGGCGCTTTTTTTCGTCGAGACTGAAAATTTCAAATTCAGGCAATCGGCCTTGATTTTTTCAACGGCGGCGGCATTGCCGATCTCGGCCTTTTTACCGTCAACCTGGGCCAGTTTAAAATGCACTTCGGCGTCTTTTTCTTTTGTCTTATCGGAGCTCTTCGAACTTTCGCCAGCAGACAAATTCCAGGAGGCTTCCAGCTCCCAGTATTCCACCGGGATAAAGGCCTCGATCTCGCGCTCGCGGTCGACAATGATCTTCAGGGCCGCCGACTGAACCCGGCCGGCCGAAAACCTTCGGGAGCTGAACTTGGCCTGTAAAATCGGCGAGATGCTGTAACCCACGAGGCGATCGAGAAGTCGGCGCGCCTGCTGGGAATTTACCTTGAGCTGGTCGATTGCCCTCGGGTGGGCAATGGCGTCTAAAACGGCCTGCTGGGTGATCTCGTTAAATTCGATTCGCTGAATGTCGGAGTTCATCGGGGCAAGGGCGTTTTGCAAATGCCAGCTGATCGCCTCTCCTTCGCGGTCGGGGTCGGTGGCAAGCAGTATCCGGGAACAGGCTTTGGCCGCCCGCTTGAGTTCGCCAAGGGTTTTCCCCTTGCCTCGAATGGTGATATATTGCGGCGTAAAATCGTGGGCGATGTCGATACCCATGCTGCTTTTGGGCAGGTCGATCAGGTGCCCCTTCGAAGACTCGATGCGGTAGCCTTCGCCGAGAAATTTTGTCAGGGATTTTATCTTTGTCGGGGACTCTACGATGATGAGCGTGGCGTCTTTATTTTTTTTCCGGGGCGATTTTTTTGCGGTTTTTTCTATTGCCATTTAAATATCCATTACGTTAAAATACAACTCGGAATCTTTGCGCTTTAAAACAGCTCTCTTCATTTCCGGCAATAACCTTGAGGAAATAACCTTGTCCTGGACGATAACGGTGCTGCCGGCTGCCTTGTTTGCCACTGCCTGGGCGATTCGCAACCCTTCGAAAGACACCGCGTTGAATTCTACAACCCCGATACGCAAGTCTAAATCGGAATATTGAAACTCCCCGGTAAAGTATTTTTTATACAGTTTCAGCAGATACCTTCTGGGGATATAACCGCTCATCGTATTTCCGGCAACCTCAATGTACACAAACATCCTTCGTTCGACTCTCCAGGCGCCCGTCAGGACATTGGCAAGAACCGCTTCGTTTCCGGATTTTACCGCAACGGCAATCAAGTCGTTGCCCCCGTTCAACCGGAAAATAACCTTAATAATGTAGTACAAAAGAATCAGAGACCAAAAAAAAGCGTTGAAATACAGAAAATCCCGGCTTTGCCATAGCTGAACGATCGCCGAAGAGGGTTTTTCAACTTTATACTGGTATGTCCAGAGCACCTGGCCGGCGGTTTTTTTCTGGTGGCAAATGGTACAAGGAGCGGGCGTTTCTTCGAGATAACGAACTTCATGGTTTTCTCCATAAATATACTGGTTCATTACACCGGCGGCAGCAACACCCCTGCCGGCCTTTGCCGCCGATTTTTCATCGAGAAACGAAAACGACACGACAATGCACTCGCCATTGCCCTTGCCCCGAACCTGTTTTTCCCGCTGCTGCTTTTGGTGAAGGGATTCACACTTAAAAAGAGGTTTCCAGACATAGGGCTCGGCCCCGGTTAACTTGATGTTGGTCAATTCCTGGCGGCGAATTTCCAGGGCCTTCTCATAAAGATCTTTGCCGGGGTCTTGCAGCGCTTCTGTGTACAAAAAATAAAATGCCGAAATCGCCACAAAATACAAAAGAACGATGGAGCCAATGACCCACTGGGGCCATAAAAACGGGTGGTAGAGTTTATTGTTAATGATCCGGGAATTTTCCCACATGGTGTATTATCGTCCGGGAAGGAAGGCTTCCAGTTCTTTTTTATGTCCGTATTTCTGAAGTTTTAAAAGAGTCTTTTTCTCGATCTGCCGGACCCGTTCTTTCGACAGGTTAAATTTTTTACCGGCCTGCGTCAGGGATATTCGCTGCTTGCCGTTTAACCCGAACCGGTATTCGATGATTTCCCGCTCCGAGACGGTCAGTTCATACAATATGGAATTGATGGCGTCGTGAAGGGCCTTGTTCATGGCCTCGGTCTCGGGCGACTCGTACTTGTCGTCCTCGATGGTTGATATCTGGGTGTTCTCCGAGTCGTTGCCCAGGGGGGCGTCGAGCGAGACGTAGTCGGCCGAAATCTGCTTGAGCCACTTGACCTCCTCAACGGGCAGGTCGAGACGTTCGGCAACCTGGACGATGGTCGGCTCTACGCCGTACTCGTTTTCAAGTTCTTTCTGCACCTTCTCGATGCGGTGAAGGTCGATGGTCCGGTTCATCGGCAGCCGGATAATCGAAACCTTCTGGTTGATGGCAAGAATAATGGCCTGGCGAATCCACCAGACGGCGTAACTGATAAAGTGAAACCCCATGTCGGGGTCAAACCTTTCGGCAGCCTTGATCAACCCCATGTTCCCCTCGTTGATCAAATCAAGCAGGCTGATGCCGTATTTCTGGTACTTCTTGGCAACCTGAACCACGAAACGAAGGTTGGCGGTGATGAGCTTTTCTTTGGCCTTCTCGTCGCCGGCGATGGTTCGACGGGCATAGAGGTCCTCTTCGGCCCGCGTCAAAAGCGGGATCTTGTTGATTTCTTCGAGATACCACTGGATGCTCGATTCGGTGTGGGTATGTTTTTTTACGTCAACTTCAAAAATCTCGTCGTACTTTTCGCCATTGGCAACGGTATCTTCAGGGTCTTCGGACAAAACCTCGGCAAGATTGTCGACGAGATCGGGCGGCACGTCATCGGTAATTTCGTCTCCGGCCGCAACCGTTTCTTCAACGATCGGTTCAATCGTTTTTTTGGACTTTTTATCCCCGGTATTTTGATTTTTCATGCCTTGTAACCTTTAGACGTAAAATTCTTTAAAAAATTTTTCCACCTTCAGAGTATCTATAACGACATTTGTTTAATTCTTCTTAAACTGTAAAGGTTTTCTGCTTGAAAATTCTTTTTAAAAGGTCGAATTCCGAGCCTTATGATAAACGACCCGTATCAAGCCGCCAGCCGTTTAAAACTACAGAACAAAAACGCCTGTATTTTATTCGAAGGCGTGACATGGTTTTCTTCAAAACACCGAATCTTGTCAAAACCCGAAGAAAACAACCGGGTCATTTTTGGTTCGCTGTACTGGGCAATGGGCAAACCACTGCATTTTTCGGGGCCTTTTTCAGAAAACGTGCCGATTACAAAAATACCCTCGTCGTTTAAACTCTCGCTGACCAGCTTCACGTAGCGATCGATATCCGTCGGCAGGGTTAAAAAATGAAATACCGCCCGGTCATGCCAGAAGTCGTATTTTTTTTCCGGCTTAAACGCGGTTACGTCAGATACGATCCAGGTAACCTTTGAGGCATCGGCGCCCAGCCGGGCCTTGGCCCGCTCAATGGCGGCCCCGGAGATATCCAGAACGGTGATGTTCCGGTACCCCATTTTCAGGGCGTGGTCGACAAACAGGGAGTCGCCGCCCCCGATGTCGATGATTTCGGCATCAAAGGGTATTCGGCAGGCGGATAAAAAAGCCAGCGAAGTGGCCGGGTTCTCTTGAAACCAGCTCATTTCTTTATGGGTTTTTTGTTGATACACCTGTTCCCAGTGTTGTTTTCGGTTATCGCCGTTTTTTTCGCTCTCGTGACCTGTTTGCATCATGGCGGCATTGACCGGTGAAGAATTTCTGTTGTCGAGTTTTATTTTTTGCCCCAGCCGCAGAAAAAGTGCCAACCCGGTGTAAAAATCGGGCGTTTTTGCGTATACAGGCTACAGGATGACAAAGGAACAACTCAACGCCTCACGCTCGCTGTGGGTAGAAAAAGGTCCCGGCAAAACCAACATCGTTCAGCTCGTCGCGGGGGCAGGCTCGGGCAAGACCACAACCCTGATCCAAACCGTCGCCGAGGGAATCGAAAGGGGGTTTGACCCTGAAAAAATCTGCCTGATCACGTTTACCCGCAAGGCTGCCGCCGAAATGACCGAAAGAATGAAAGGGAAAAATTTACAGGCAGGTTATGTGGGCACCATGCACGCCCTGGGGTATAAGCTGATCCGGGGTGTGGCGGGTTTTGACAAACGCATCTTACTTCATAAAGAAAAAATCCTCCATGACATCATCAGGACCAACTTCAAACAATACGCGCACATACCCCCCAGGGTCGTCGAACGCGGCCTTATCTTGAAAGAGGAGGAACATGGCCGCCTGTGGCATGCCTATGCGATGTACAAACAAAATCACAACATGATCGACCTGGACGATTTAATTCTAGAGGCTACCCGGCTGTTGAAAAAAAACCCGGGGTTATTCCCCTACGACTGCGTCATGGTCGACGAATTTCAAGACACCTCGCCCGACCAGCTGGAGTTTATCAAATCGATGCCCTTTTCAAGGCTCTTCGTGGTCGGCGACGACTGGCAGTCGATCTACAGGTTTCGCGGGGCCGACGTGGGCATCGCGTTGAACTTCAACAAAACCTTTGAGGGGGTTACCCGGTTGTTTTTAACCGACAATTTCCGAAGCCAGAAGAGCATCGTAAGCCTTGGCAACAAGGCCATCAGGCTCTCCCAAACCTACATTCGAAAAAAACTCAGAGCCTTTAAGGTAAAATCGACCAGGGCCGTCTGCCACATAGCCCCCCACAACGACGACATCCTGGCGACCTGGAAACTCTACCTGGAGAAGCATTACCACAAAAGCAAATCACGGCCGCTGACCGTCCTGGTTCGCACCAACTTTATACGAAAAAAAATCGAGGCCTGCAAACCCGATGACATAACGGTAATGACAATTCATTCTTCAAAGGGAATGGAATTTGACAACGTGCTGATTTTCGGTATCGCCGAGAAGGTCTTCCCCCACCGCTGGAACGACTTTAACGAAGAGGTGCGCCTGCTCTACGTCGCCATCACCCGGGCCAAAAACAACCTCGAATTTTTAAGCTGGGAGACCGATACCAAATACTCCCCCTTTATGCCCTTTCTTGCAAGAAATTGCAAGTTGAATTACCTGACGTGAATTTCGATTTTTCTTGACAAGTTGACAAGTTTGCAATATAATCTTCTTATGAAGACTCTACAAGTTGGAGAACTTAAAACCAGGTTTTCGAAAGTTATCGAAGAAGTTAAAAGTGGAGAAGAAATTACAATCTCTTATGGTAAAAAGCATGAGAAAATTGCGGTTATAATTCCCTACAATAAGTACAAATCGAGAATTTCTCGCAAACTCGACATTCTGGCAAATAAGGCGACATATCGTATTGCCGGCGACTTTTCCATATCTGACAAAGAACTGTTAAATCTATGAATTATGTTTTAGACACCCATGCGATGATATGGGCGTTGTTTAACAGCTCAAAATTATCAGAGAATGGAAAGCAGATTATTTTAAATCCTGAATATAATATCTACGTAAGTATAATTTCCTTCTGGGAAATCTCTTTAAAGTACAACCTGGGGAAAATTTCTTTTGATAAAATCACGCCTGATCAGCTACCTGTTTTTGTTGAAAAATCTGGTTATAATATCTTAAACCTGGAACCTCAAGTCGTAGCGTCTTTTCATAAATTACCGGCTGAGGATCATAAAGATCCATTTGATAGACTTATCATATGGCAATGTATCCATAGCGCTTTTACTTTAATTTCTAAAGACACAAGTTTCGAAAAATATAAAAAATACAAATTAAAAGTTCTATGGTAACATTTCAATCACCAAGCGTCAGGCGACCTTTAAAGACAATCATTCTGCTATATTTAAATTTTCGAGTATATCATTTTTTATATGGTAAAGATAGGCATTTTCAAAAAGTTAAAATCAGCTAACGAATAGCCGCAGCAACAAGTGGCGGAAAAAAATAACTATTACTTTTTGCCCAGCAAGGTGCGGGCATGGTCAAGCGCCGTAGCGGTAATAGTCTCGCCGCCAATCATGCGGGCGAGTTCTTCGACGCGCTGATCTTCGGAGAGTTTTTGAATGCGGGTGCCCTTCTGGGGGTCTTTGATCACCTTGTAGTGCGACACCGAGGGATTGGAAAGCCCGGCAATCTGGTGAAGGTGGGTGATGACAAACAACTGGGCGTTTTTCGAAAGCTCGTTGAGCTTGTTGCCCACCATTTCGGCAATTCTTCCGCCGACGCCGGCGTCTACCTCGTCAAAGATCATCGTTGAGACGGGATCCGAATCGATGATGACCTTCTTCAGGGCCAGCATGATACGGCTCATCTCGCCGCCCGAGGCAATCTTTCGAAGGGGGCGCAAAACGTCCTGGTCGTTGGCAGCCAGCAGGAACTCGACGACGTCTAGACCGCTTTGCTGTATAATATATTTCTTGTCGGGTTCTTTTCCGGCATATTCCCCGTCGGGGCCGTAAACCCACTTGATCGATATTCGCAGCCGGGTGTCGGGCATACCCAGGTCGGCCAGCTCTTTTTGAACCAGCTTTTCAAGCTCTGCCGCGACCCGTTTGCGGGTTTCGGAGATCGACAGGGCATCCTCAAGAAGTTGGCCGCTAAGTTTGTCGATATCTCCCCGCAGGGTTCTTTCCTCTTCTGACGACAATTCAATTCCTGAAATTTCATTTCGGATTTCTTCCAGGTGGTTAAGGGCGTCGTCGATGCCGGGCCCGTATTTGCGCATGATGTTTTGCAACAGGTCAATTCGTTCTTTAATGGTCTCGACCTCATCGGGGCTGTAGTTGATCGAGTCGGCCTTTGCCCGAATCTCCCCGGCGGCATCGGAAAGCAGGTAATAGGCTTCCTGCACCGAAGAGAAGATCTTCTCGATGTCGGGGTCGTACTGGGCATGCCTGTCGAGAACCTTCTCCATGTGGGAAAGTTCGTTGACGATATTGCCTTCTTCGCCGAGCAGCCGGTCATAGATGCCGGCGAGGTCTTTGATCAGGCCCTCGGCGTTGTCTAAAACCTTCTCCCGGGCCGAGAGTTCTTCAAACTCCTGGCTGCCTTTCAGGCCGGCCTTTTCAATCTCTTCAATTTCATATTTTAAAATTTCAAGACGGCGGTTTTTTTCGTCTTCGTTTAGTGAAACGCTTTTTAACTTCTGCTTTAACTCTTCGCGTTTATGGTATAGCTTTTTAAAGTCATCGACCTGCGAATTCAAACCGGCATAACGGTCGAGAATAAAACGGTGCGTCGAAATATCGAGAATGTTCTGGTGCTCGTTCTGGCCGTGAATGTCGAGTAAAAAGCTGCCAAGTTCTTTTAACAACTGAACGGGGACCTGCTGGGAATTTATATAGCAGCGCCCCTTGCCCTCGACGGTAATCTCCCTCTTGATCACCAGGTTGTCGTCATCGAGGGCATGTTTTTTCAAAAACTCCTCGACGGCGGCATTTTTGCCCGCGTCAAACGAGGCCTCGACGATGGACCGCTGGGCCCCGCTTCGGATCATGTCGGTCGAGGCCCTGGATCCCATGAGCAGGTTCAACGCGCCGAGAATGATCGACTTACCCGCGCCGGTTTCGCCCGTGACAATGTTGAGGCCCTTTCCAAAGCCGATCCTGATTTCGTTGATCAGGGCAAAATCTTTGATGAACAATTCTTCAAGCATGTTTGCGTTAGGCGCCCTTTTTTAACCTTTTCCTGACGAGGTTTGCGATCCTGTAGGGCGTCATACCGTCGGTATTGATCACGACATCGGCGATCTGTTCAAACCAGGGCTTTCGTTTTTCCAGGATTTTCTGCAGGTCGCCCTGCAAGGCTGGCCGACTGGATTTGTTTTTGATTTTTCCCAGTCTTGTCAACAACTTCGCGTCAGGCAGGTACAAATATACACAAAAAAAATGTCTCTTTAAAATCTCGGCCTTTTCGGCAGAGAAGGCCCCGTCGGCGCCTTCCAGCACCCCTCCGCCGCAGTCGACAATCACCTCGTCCCGATCGGCCTGGGCCTTGAGGTATTGCAGTTCGAGTTGTCGAAAGTGGTTCCAACTGGTCTCTTCCACGATCCGGGCGATACTCTTGCCCTCGCCGACTTCAATCGAGGAATCGAGAACGTATAACGGCAGACCGGTCAACTTGCCAAGCAACTTCGAGACGGTACTTTTGCCGACCCCCCGAAACCCCAGAATGGCTATTTTTTTTTGCACGTTGAAACCTTCATTTTGCGGGCAGGCAATGGCCGGACTTCGGGGCCTGGCTCCTACCTTGATTTTGCCTTGCCGGTCGGCATTCCCAGTTCGCTTTTCAGAACCTTTTCCATAACCCCCACGGGGGCCTCGATACCGGTGAAAATCTGAAATTGCCGGGCCCCCTGGTGAAGGAGCATCTTGTAACCCGGGATTACCTCAAGCTTTTTCTTCTTTGCCAAAGCGACAAAAGGTGTAATTTCGGGATTATAAACGATATCAAAAATCACCTGGCCTCTGGCGAGGTAATCCGCCTCAAGAGGGCTCTTTGCCGATTCCGCGTGGCCGGTCATCCCCATCGGGGTGGTTTGTATCACCAGGTCATAGGCGGCGAGCATCCCGGGGTCGTTTAAGGCATGCTCGTACTTGTGTTGAATCTTCGGAGATTTTTGTTCGTTCATATAAAAGATTTCGATCTCGGGATATTTCCGAAGGGAACGTACGCCCCGGACGATGCTGCGCGTTGTGTGAATGTTCCTGGCCAGAATGCCAAGCTTCTTCGGGTTTTCTTTCAGGAGCGAAAATATGATCGAGCGGGCCGAGCCGCCGGAGCCGATCACGAGAATGTTTTTACCATCTAATTTTATGCCATGATTCTGGATCGCGTCGACCGCCCCGAGACCGTCCGTCGTATACCCCGTCAGCAGACCCGACTTGCCCCAGGCAACGGTATTTACCGAACCGACCTGGATCGCCAGCGGGTCGATATGGTCGAGCGCCCTTTTAATGGCCACCTTGTGGGGTATGGTTACCGACAGCCCTTTGATGCCAAACTGCCTCAGGGAATATTTTATGTTGAGAATATTTTTCATCGGGAAGGCCAGGTACACGGCATTCATTCCGGCGGCCTCAAAGGCGGCGTTGTGCATCGCGGGCGAAAGGGTATGCCCCAGGGGGTGGCCGATTATCCCGTAAATGGAAGTTTTTGAGTCTATTTTCACTTTTTCACCGTTTCGTTTAACGCCTTATACGGGCGAATTCAATGCATTGTCCGTCAATCCCTGGTCGATACGGATTTCTCGATAACCTCGATGATAAACTCCATACCAGCTATGTTTCTATTTTCGTTCAAAATACCCGCGATCTTCTCAACGAACAACGGGTTTACGGTTTCCGTCATGACCATCACCGGGGATCTCTTCATCCCGATCAAATCTTCGCCCGAGTCGAGCTGACCATAGGTAACCCGGGAGTCTTTCCACTCCAGGATGTGCTCCCCCATGGCGACCTGGAACCGGGTAATTGCGGGGGAAGACTCATCGGGAGAGATTTCTTTTTTCTGCCAGATATGAAGGGATATCCGGTCGCGCGGGTCATGAATGAACCGGTATGTCTCGTTTTCACTTTGGTATTTGAGAAACCTCTGGTTAACTTCAAATAAGATCATTCACAAATATCGCTATGACCGGGCCCGGAAAAAATTATGGCGAATTTTCAGGCCTGGCCAGCCTTTTTTTGTGAAGCATCAGTCTTTCAACCAGGTAGTCGTTAAAATCCATTTTTCGTCCGTCGATATAAATCGTCGGCGTTGAACTGATACCCAGCTCATTGGCTTCCTGGACATCCAGGTCGATGGCCTGGCGGGTTTCTTTTTCATCCATGCAACTGGATATCCGGGTTCGGCTTAAACCGACGGCAGCGGCAAGGTTTAAGACATCGTCTTTAGAAACCCCTCGCAGAAGGGATTCCTGGTGGTCAAAAATATAATGGTTGAGATCCCAGAAGCGGTTCTCCTTGAGCGCGCAATACGAGGCATAGGCCAAAAGGCAGGAGCCCTGGTGAAAGGGACGGGTTATGGCCGGGTTACAGGCCTGGTCCAGGGGGTAGTGCCGGTAGGTCACACTCACCTCATCGGGAAATCGCTTGGAGAATCTCTCCAGCTCGCCGGACATGATCCGGCAATGCGGGCAGAGGTAGTCGGCAAATTCGACGATGTTGACGATGCCCTTGATCGGCCCCTTTCTTGAAAGCGGGTCGGTTCTGAAATGAATCTCGGGTTTTTCTTCGTAGGCCCGGATATATTCGTTTTCGGCAATCACCAGATGATCTACGTAGGAACCGCGATTTTTTACCTGGCTTGAGCCGCCGCTGGAAAACGAGTAGTAAAAGAGACCGCCCGATACGGGAACAATCAAGGCGATAAATACCATCAGTTGTTTCATACTTACCTTCTGTGTCTGCCACTGGCTGAAATCCGGAATAAACCCGCTCTTGCTCGACGATATATCGAGATACGAGAAAACAAACAAGCCAAGGGTTACCGCATACGTCATGGCGCACATCGTACAAAGAGTTTCGGCGACAAATATGGAGTAAAATAAAAGCCCGATGTCTACCACCAGGGCGATGGCCGACAACAGGAAAATAATTTTAACGAGAGATTTTTCCTTATCGGAGTATATGCCGAGAAACAATACAAAGCCGTAGTAAAGATAACCAAGGTAGGCCACGGGAATACCGAAGACCTCCGAGACATCCGAACGGTTTAGAAGGTTACAGCCGTTGTTTTCTTCGACCCCGCAAAGCGGCGACTTGTAGTCCAGGTCGACATGGTGTTTCAACAACATCGTAGACAAAACCGCCCCGATAAAAGCCAGGGATATAATTATATACTTAAAATTTTTCTGCATTATTGGTTACCGTTCCTGAAACTCCAGTTCAAGATACGAAGAATAATCGTCAAACAGTTTTTGCCCGGCGTCTTGTTTCTATTTGGTTTTTGAGACAACCAGGTCGTAGAGCTTGTCGATCATTTCGGCAAAGGCCGAATCGGCGTCGAGTTTGGCTCTCACCTTTTTCTCGGCATTCATAACGGTTGTGTGATCGTTTCGGCCAAAGGCGTTGGCCACGTTTAAAAGGGTGAGCTCGGGAATGGCGCGCCTTACCAGGTACATGGCAATATGCCTTGCCCAGACCACGCTCTCCAGGCGGCTTTTCCCGAGAATCTGGTCCAGCTTGACGCCGGTTTCGCCGGAGACCTGTACCATCACATCGTCGATGGAAACGTGCGACACCTGCTCGCGCGAAACCTCCTGGATGACCTCGTGGGCCATACTCATATCGACAGTCTGCTGTCTCATTTCGCAACTGAACTTGAGCTTGATCAGGGCCGCCTCAAGAAGCCTGACCTGGCTTTTCTCATGGGTCGCGATAAACCGCAGAACCTCGGGGGGGACCTTGAGATCCATCTCGACAGATTTTTTCATCAAAATCGCCTCCCTGGTTTCCAGGTTGGGCGGCTTGATGTCGACGATCAGCCCCGACTGAAAGCGGCTGATCAAACGGTCTTTAAGGGTGGCCAACTGCTGGGGCGGCCTGTCGCCGGAAATTACGATCTGCTTGTTGTTTTGGTAGAGATGATTAAAGATATGAAAGATCTGTTCCTGGGTGTATTCGGCCCTCTCGCTGATAAACTGGATGTCGTCGATGAGCAAAACGTCGGCGTTTCGGTAACGGGCCTGGTAACCAAGGCCGGTTTTTTTCTGGGCCGCCTCCACGATGTCGTTTTGAAAGGCCTCCGAGGGAACATACAGGACCTTCAACCAGGGGGAATGTTCGGCGATGTAATTGGCCATGGCCATCATCAGGTGCGTCTTGCCCAGGCCTACCCCGCCAAAAAGATAAAGAGGGTTATGAAACTTCTTCGGGTTCCGGGCAGCCCCGAGAACCGCCATATAGGCGTATTCGTTCGACGGGCCTTTCACAAAACGATCAAAGGTATAATTGGTATTGATATAATTACGGCATGATTCCCGGTGCGCCAGGCGGCCCTCGGCCTTCTCTTCGTCAAAAATATTCAACTGGCCGTCCTGGCTTGCCTGATCGGGGTTCTTACCCCGACCCCTGGGCTGGCCGGATCGCGTCGTCTTGTCGGCTACCTTTAACTGAACGTCGATGTCTTTATGCGCCACTTCCCTGGCAAAGGAAGTCAGAACATTCATATAACGGTTTTTTATATGGGAGAGGATTTTTCCGTCGGGGCTTGAAATGACAAGCTTGTCGTCGCTCCATTCCAGCGGTTTTATGTCGTTAAAAAAAATATCAAAAAACTGGCTGGGGATCTCTTTTCGCAGTTTGGTATAAAACTGGCTCCATCGCTCAGATTCTAGATTAACAAGTTCATGATTGCCGCCGCTGAGCATATTTTTTCCCCTCCAACCCCTGTAAATGACGTCGGATGAGTGAGGTTGAAAAGGTACTTCGACAAGCGTATTTTATACGGGCGGTCGTGAAATTTTTTCCCCAAAACCACACAAGGGTGTATAATAACGAACCTACTTTATGTCGCATTAAATAATTTGAATATGGTGAAGGTTCGGGGGATCGACCAGCCTGAAGACTCTTACACCGGTGTCAGGTAACTACTCCCAGTGGTCCTCTATTTTTGACCCGGCATAGGCGGCCCCGCGGGTATCGACCAGGACACAGACGAGGTCGTGTAGAAAGGAAAAACTCCCCACGGTTTCGTTGGGGTGGCTGACGACCTTGAACCCGTCGAAACGAAATTCGAGAACCTTGTGGTTCAACCGGTTTCGATGGGAAACCGTAATCGGAACGGCGACCTCAAGCCTTTTCCAGCCCTGGAAATTCAGATCGCCGATCTTGACCGGAATCTTCTGGGCAACCTGGTTTGAAAACAAGGCGTAGAGAACGTGCCTTTTGTTTTTCCCGAAAACCCAGACCGAAATGGCCACGGGCCGCCCTGTAATAAACCGGCGATCCTTCTGGGGAATCTCTATGGCCTGGTAGTCGTTGCCGGGGTTTGAAAAAAAAACGATCAACTCCTGGGAACTCCGCTGGGACTTTGAAAAGACCCGCCCGTGAATTTTTGCCGAATCGGCAAGCGCCTCGATTTCCCGGTTGTACAGGGCCTGGCGTTTTTTGTCCGGGTAACTTCGAAGATCATTCTCCAGGGGGCTGTTGTCGACAAACCTCAGGGAACTTTCAATGGCAAGGGAATTTGCCAGGCTCCATCGGACCCTTTCTTCAAAATCATCGAGCACCAGCATCTCGATGTCTTTCGAAGGACGGAGGTTTTTCCAGAGAACGTCCTCGTTAGCGCTTAATGGGGCGCTAAACGGCGGGACCTGCAAACCCAGGAGGAGAAAAAAAACATACCAACACCGCACAGACACATTGTATTGTCGGTCAATTTTCAAAGAGATTAACCAAAGAACTTCTCCCTACAGATTCGAAGCGGCAAAATCCCAGTTGACGAGGTGGTCGAGAAAGGCCTTGATAAAATCGGCCCGCTTGTTCTGGTAATCCAGGTAATAGGCATGCTCCCAGACGTCCAGGGCAATCAGGGGGCGAATGTCGTGCACCAGGGGGTTATCGGCATTGGAGGTCTTCATGATCTTCAAGGTTGCGCCTTCCCGGACAAGCCAGACCCAGCCGCTGCCAAACAGGGACAGGGCCGCGACGCTGAATTCCTCGTAAAACTTTTCATAACTTCCAAAGGCGATGTCGATCTTATCTGCCATGATTTTACCGGGTTTTGAGCCCCCGCCGGGCTTCATACTTTTCCAAAAAAAATCGTGGTTATAGATCTGGGCGACGTTGTTAAAAATCGCGACTTCTTTGTTCATCGAGCCCCGCATGATCTGCAACAGGTACTCCGATTCGTAGGCTGTCCCCTTGATCAGTTCATTGGCCTTGTTGACGTAGGCCTGGTGGTGCTTGCCGTGGTGAAAACTCATCGTGCCCGCCGAGATGTAGGGCTCAAGCGCCCGGGGATCATAAGGCAGCTGGGGCAACTCAAACGGGTATTTGCTCTGACTATCCATAACGTACTCCTGTGGGGGGCCGAAACGGCCAACCATATCTTGAATAATTTTAAATTTATATGTATTTTAAGAAAATATCCATAATATTTTATTTTTCCGGAATAGCGCAGGGATTTTTTTACTTTTTAAAATTGACTCAAGGGTATAATGAAGGCGAAACAGAGCATCGGTTGTTAAGTGAAGATGAGTAATGTACTGATTTGTTGAGGCTTGACATCTTTAAATTACAAAATAATTTTAGATACTTTCTTTGCACTTAATGTCCGGAGGCTCTTTTGTGTGATTTCAAGATAATTGCAGGTTTAACATTACTGGTCAATACTCTGTCAAAAAATTATTTATCGGTTTTGCTTTTCCGGATTAATATTTTATCAATGCGGTTATTATCAATATCCAGAATTTCAATAATGTACCCGGAGTAGTCAAAACTGTCTCCAATTTGGGGAATTTTATTAAGATGGTTAACCACAAAACCCGCCACCGTTGAATAATCAATTTTTTCAAAATCAATAACAAAGTTTTCAATAATTTCAGTGAGGGTTTCAATCGGGGCATCTCCGCTCACCAAAATCGAATTATCGTCGCGAACAAATACATCCGGTTCATAGGGCTCGTCGGTATCGGGAATTTCTCCAATGATACTCTCCATGATGTCGTGCAGCGTAATGATACCTTCAAAACTTCCATACTCATCGACCACTACACAAAAGTGTTGCTGTTTTTGTTTAAACAAATTTAACACCTGCTGGGCGTCGGTATTTTCGGGAATGATTAAAGGCTGATCCAGCAAATCCGGAATATGGATCTTTTTTTCGCCGGCAGTTTCGTTGGCTGCATGGATTGCCAGAAAATAATCTTTCAGGTGCAGAACTCCCGCGATATGGTCCAGGTCATCATGACAACAAATGATCTTGTTGTGCCGGGTTTTCATAATTTCCTTGTGAATTTCGGCAAAGGGTCTGTCGAGATCGACCCAGTCAACATCCGTACGGTGGGTCATAATATGTTTGGCTTTTTTATCCGCAAAATAAAAAATTTTCTCATGAATTAAATTTTGCTCTTTTTCAATTACTCCCTGATGGGATGCAATTTTCATCATCTGGCGCAACTCCGATTCTGTCATTTGATCTGACTGCTTTTTGATTCCCATTAACCGGTTAATAAGGTTCGTCGAAAAAGACAATAGTTGCACAAAAGGGTAAAAAATAATATTGAAATAATAAATTGCGGGCGCAACTTTTTTGGCAATTTTCTCCGGATTACTAAGGGCAATGGTTTTGGGAACCAGTTCGCCGATAACAATAGAAATGTAGGTAATAATTAAGACCGTAATCGCAAGGGCAATTTCGTAGGCATAGGGTTTGGTAAGTTCAAATTGAGTGAAGAAGGGGGAAAGGTCGCCGGCAATATTTAAACCGCCATAAACGCCGGTAATAATTCCAATCAGGGTGATGCCCACCTGAATCGCCGATAAAAAATTTTCCGAGCTACCGAGAAGCTTTAAGGCAATCACAGCCCCTTTGCTGCCTTCGGATTTCGATTGCTCCAGCCTTGCCCTTTTACTGGAAACCAGCGCAATTTCAGACAAAGCAAAAAACCCGTTTAAGAGAATTAATAATCCGAGTATCAATATTTCCATTGTTGCATTATTTAAGCGTACGTACAGTGATCATGGCAGGTATATTTTGTTGGCTGAAGCCAACCTGGTCAGGCGGGTATGACATTTTCAAGGATAGAGTTGGAATAGTATTTCCGGAGTAAAGTTAGTTTCGCGAGTCTTTTGAATGTTAAGAGGCGGATTCAAATCCCAAGTGCAAGGTTTAGGACTTCATTTGGAGTTTTATAACCCAACGATTTTCTTGGTCGATTGTTAATCAAATCTTCAACCTGCTGTATATAAGAATTCGTATATTTTGAAAAGTCCGATCCCTTGGGACAAAACTGCCGAATTAGTCCATTCGTGTTCTCATTTAGGCCGCGCTGCCAGGGAGAATATGCCTTTGCGAAATAAAAAAGTAAACCCAGTGTATTTTCAATTTTTGCAAAAAACATAAACTCTGTTCCTCTATCGGATGTCATGGTTCGTAGAAACCTTTTAGGAAAACCGTTGAGCATTTCCTTTGTGGCAGAAAATATATTCTCAGCAGTTTTGTGCTCAACCTTGCGCATCCTCAAAATTTTTGATTTTTTTTCTACGTGTGTGACTAAATGACCGGTTCCTTTTTTGCCCTCAACGGTATCTGATTCCCAGTGACCAAACCGGCGCCCGGTTGCGGCATCCTTACATCGCTCGGTAATCTCTCTACGATTACCCCATATAACCAGTTTACGGCGATTTCTCCAACCCCTGAAGGGCTTTTTGGCGTATTTACCCTTTAAACGAAAATACTGAAACATATTGGGATATTTTTAAAAGATGTGTTCATAAATGGATTCAAGAGATATCCGCATGGTCTGGTCGTTTGGATGATCCAACGGCAAACGACCCGCAATTTGATCGGGTGACCAATAGTCGGATAATTTGTCTAAAATGTATTGTAACAACTTTTGATTGGAAAATTTGGTGTACGTACATTTTTCCCTGGCTCGTTCATAACGAACCTGGGCCAAATAAGCTGAATAGGTGCTTCGAGGATTCCTTGAAAATTCACGACTTATGGTACTTTCCGATCGACCTAAAAGACGGGCAATTGCCGCCTGCGATTCGCCGGCTTCATTCTTTTTTTCAATGACACGACGCTCGGCTTGTGATAAATGATCATAAGGCATTTGGGACTCTCCTCTTATATTTTTTGTGGTTAAAAAACTTAAAAAGAGTCCCGATCATGCCTGCAATATAAAATTACAGTTCCTTGCACTTGGGATTTGAATCCGCCAGAAAGCAAATATGGGAACGATGGTTAAAATACGGGGGAAAGTAAACAGACCGTTGTGCGATAGAAAGAGTGCTTCAATCTATCTGCGAAACCCGAGCCGCCCTTGCGGCGGCGAGCTTTTGGCATCTGTTAGGCGGCGGTTTTTTGCGACTGGCACGCAAGTGCCTGGGCGACGCCAGTCGCCCTCTTCTTCTTTTTCCTTTCTTCTTCTTAATTATTAACTCTCGTATATAACATAGACTAAAAAAGAGTGGCCTGCCGCCAGTACGATTCGGATAATTTTTTTCTTCGTTGCATATTCCGTAGAGATTTTTTCCCGGTTTCCAGTAGGGTTGCTA
>Ga0224510_10000016_pt1 | contig 138034 bp, 110 predicted proteins | sample SF_May12_sed_USG_FD_170161 | JGI IMG/M metagenome (GOLD analysis project Ga0224510, IMG submission 170161) | Sediment microbial communities from San Francisco Bay, California, United States - SF_May12_sed_USGS_4_1 | ecosystem: Environmental > Aquatic > Marine > Sediment | place: USA... | reverse complement strand
GCTGATACGGGCGGCGCCGGCGCCGGTTGCAACGGTTTGCTGGTGAAGCACCGGTCCGCGCCGGACCGCGATGTGATGTTCGCCGTCGGTTACGCCGCCGAACACCGCCATGCCATCGCCGCCGGTGACGAGCGTCCACGTGTCGTCCAGCGTGACCATCCACCCGGACGGGTCGTCGGCCGCAATCGCCACCTCCAGCGGGGCGCCGCCGGTCACGCCGTAGTGCCGCAGAATACCCAGGAAGATGCCATACGCCTGTTGGCGCAGGTAGGCGGATGAATCGAGGCGCAGTTCTTCGTCGACATTGGCGATCGACGGCGCCGCCACCACGACGGCCGGGCAGGCCGTCTGCTGCAGCGCGTAGGTCACGGTGGAGCGCGCGCCGCGGAAGGGGACCGATATCGTGCTGGCGAAGGTCTCTCCCACCTCGCGCGCCATCACCTCGCCGGTCGCACTGCCGGGGAAGTAATACGCGCCCACCGACAACGCGCTGTCCGCTGTCGTGGCGCGGTGCCGGATTTCGATGTAGCGGTCCGCGCGGTAACGGTTGGTCAGGCGCGCGACGTCTTCGGGGAGGCGGACCTCCTCGGAGGTGCGCGTGAGGCGCACGTCGGCACCGGCCGCGCGCAGGAACGCCTCCAGGTAGACGGCGACGCGCAGGTTGACGTGCGCGCCGGAGAGCCCCATGGCACCCACCCCGGCTTGCTGCGGGGTGCCGCCCTGGGGATCGAGCACGAAGCGCTTGCCGAGCAGCGCGCCGCCGAACCACGGCTCCAGGCGCAACGTGTCGCCGACGGCGGAGACGGGGGCGGGGCGGTAGCCCGGCGCGCGTACCGTCGCGGTTGCGGCGGCGGAGAAGCCATACAGCCCTGATGGCGATTCCATCGCCAGCGCGGAGTCACCCGCGAAAACCCGCGCGTTGGTGACGGGTGCGCCGCTCGATAGGTCCCGAACCGTGATCGTCCGCCACGCGGCGCCGCCCTTGCTCCCCGCGGGCACGCGTGCGTCGAACGTTCTGCCCGCGCACGCGATGGTGAGGGCCACGTCGCGTGTCGCGCCGGCGGGAACCCGCAGCGAGAACTCCACCGATCCGCCCCGTACGTCGTCGCGCAACGATCCGCCGTCACCCGCCGGCGGAAGCGACGTGGTGAGCACGACCGGGGTTCCGTCCGCCACCGGCAGACCGCGCCGGTCGAGCACGCGCGCACGCACGCGCATTACGCCGCCGTTGCCGGGGACGCTGCGTGGGTCGGTGGTGATGGCCGCCATGGCCGGCGGTTGCGACAGCAAAAAACGGGTGCGCGCCACCGGACTGGTGTTGCCCCCCAGGTTGCGCGCGCAAACCGCCACCTCATACGTCCCGTTGGGTGCGTCCCAGGGCAGTTCATACGCGGCGTGGTTGCCGTCGGCCGAGAGGTGTGCGCGCACCGTCTCTCCGTTCACCGAGAAGCTGACGCCGTCGGGGTCGATACCGAGGCCGCCGTGGTCCTGGAAGCGGGTGGAAAGTGTCGGCACCTCCACCAGTACCGAGTCCTCGGGGAGAATGGTGGCCACGCGCGGTACGCCGCGCCGGCAGTAGTCGACGATTCCCAGGAAGTACGCCTCGGCCTCCAGTTCCTGGGCGCGCGACAGGCGCAGCTTGTCCTCCACCGGCGGGTGCGTGAGATAGCTCGACTCGCCCAGCACCGCCGGGATCCCGACGTTGCGCAGTATATAATAGTTGCCCTGGCGCACCTCGCCCACCGAGATGCCGAGATTGCGGATCAGGTGGCGGTGGATGGCGAAGGCAAGATCGAGCGACGCCGGGTCTCCAGCCTTGTAATAGGTCTCGATGCGGTTGTAACCGGGGTCGCGTTGCGGCTGTGCGTTGTGGTGGATGGAAACGAACAGGTCCGGCTGCAGGGAGTCGGCGGCATCCACGCGTGCCTGCAGGTCGAACGCCAGGGCGGAGTCCGCGTCGCTCAGGAAGTCGCGGTCCGACGAGCGCGTCAGGTGGACGTCGGCGCCCGCCTCGCGCAAGAGGCCCCACAGGTAGAGCGAGACCCCCAGGTTGACCCGGGATTCCTCCAGGCTGTCCTGGCCGACCGTCCCGCGGAAGGCTCCCCCGTGGCCGGGGTCGATCAGTATGCGGAATCCCGCAAGGGTGCTCGGGCCCACGCGCGGGAACGGGTCGGCGAGGCCCTCGTAGACCCGGTCCATATCGGGGGGGCTGCCGGGGGGCGGTCCGCCGCAGGCCCCCAGCAACGCGGCCGCGCCCAGGCTGGCGGCGAGCAAGCGTCGGGTGTGGGTGGCGGTGCGCGTCATGCAGGCATGCCTATCAGAAAGGTGCGCCCGGCATCAAGGAATTGTTGCATAATGGTTTGACGCGCCGGGCCGCGCCTGATACGAGAGGCGCGGTCCCGCAAAAAAATCCATGCCCGCACCCCGCTCCCCAGAGTTTCTTCGCGCCATTCCGTCGGTCGACGAGGTGCTCTCGCACCCCGCCTTCGTGGGCTGGCGGCAGACTCACCCCCGCTTTCCGTGGGCGCGTATGGTGCGGCTGCTGCTCGAGGAGGTCCGGGGTGGCACGTCCGGGGCCGGCCCCGACCGCGCCGCGCTGGTCGCGTGGACGGTGGCGCGCGCGGGCGAGCGCATCGAGCGGCTGCGTCTGGGGGGACAGGCCCCGGTGCTCAACGGGACCGGCGTGGTGTTGCACACCAACCTGGGGCGTGCGGTCATCGGCGAGCGGGCGGCACAGGCCGCAACGCGCGCAATGCGCGGATACGTGAGTCTCGAGGTGGACGTGGAGAGCGGCGAACGGTCGCACCGCGCACAGACGCTGGAAGAACTGCTGTGCCTGCTCACCGGCGCCGAGGCGGCGATGGTGGTCAACAACAACGCCGCCGCGATCTACCTGGTGGCGTCGTCGTTCTCGCCGCCGGGCCGCGTGATCGTCTCGCGCGGTGAGCTGGTGGAGATCGGCGGGAGCTTCCGCCTGCCGGAAATTCTGCGCGACGCGGCCGCGGAGGTTATCGAAATCGGTACCACCAACCGGACCTACGCGGCGGACTACGAGCGCGTGGCGCGCGCCGATGACGTCCTGCTGAAGGTCCACAAGAGCAACTACGAGATCGCCGGTTTTGCCCACGAGGCATCGCTCGCGGAGATCGTCGCCGTCGCGCGCGAGCGCGCGTGCCACGCGGTGTTCGACATGGGAAGCGGGGCCTTCTTCGACTTTGCCGGCGCCGGGCTGAGCGCAGACCGCGACGCGGCCGCGGTGATGGCCAGCGGGGTCGACGCAATCACCATGAGCGGGGACAAACTGCTCGGGGGGCTGCAGGCCGGGATCGTGGCGGGAACGCGCGCGTTCGTCGATCGCCTCAAGCAAAACCCGTTGCGGCGTGCGGTGCGCGTTGATAAAGTGACCGTCGCAGCGCTGCAGGAGATCGTGCGTTCGTATCTGTTCGGCGAGGATCCGCGCCGCGACAATCCGTCGCTGGCCATGATCACCGGCGGCGTGTCCGCGCACGAGCGCGCGCAGGGCGTCGCGGAACGGGTGTCGCCCGCCGCCGGGCCCGGCTTCCGGGTCTCGGTTGCGGCGGACGACGCGGTGGTGGGGGGTGGCAGCCTGTCCGGGGCCACGATTCCCTCGGCGGCGCTCGTGATCGGTTGCGCGGGCGAACGCGAGGCGACGCGGCTGGCGCGGGCGCTGCGTATGCGGCCGCTGCCGCTGTTTGTGCGGGTGCGGGGTGACGAGGTTCGAATCAATATGACCACCATACTCTCCTCGGAGGATGCCGACGTCGTGCGCGCCCTCCTGGAAACCATGGCCGCCATGCCGGCCGCCGGGAGTGACTAGCAATCATGGATCGCGCCTCCGTCTATCGTATCCCCGCCGCGCCGGACGTGCTGCGTGCGGCCGCGGGCGAAACCGCGCTGCCGTCGGTGCTGATGGAGCCGATGCAGGCGCTGGTGGCGGGTATCACCCGGCGCACCGCGGAGGGTCCGCTGTCGGTATACGTCTGCTCGGACGACGATTCCCTGCAGTTGCGCGACGACGTCGCCTTCCTGATGGTACGCACCCTCGCCGCGCACCTGCCCTCCGCGCTCGTGGTGGACTGTGACTTCATGCACACGGGCCTGCACGGCCTGGTGCCGCAGAAGGATGCACTCGGTTTCCTCGACTTCCTGCTCTACGGCAGTTCCATCGGGGTCATCACCCAGGCGTCGCGCGGTGTGCACGTGGTGGGCGCGGGATCGTTCCCGGTAACCCGGCGCATGCCGTTTGTCGAGGCCGCCTTCCACGAGGCGGGGCGCCGCCTGGCGGCGCACGCCCGCTGTGCCATCTTCGTCGGCCCGCTGACCGACGAGCAGGGCGATCCGCACCCGCTCACCGCCGCGGTGGACGTGGTGGCGGTGGTCGTCGCGGGGGACCGCGCGCCGGCCCTCGCTGTTGTCGACCGGATCGCCGAGCAGGCCGCGGACGTCTGGACCATCCAGCTGGGTGCCGCTCCCGAGCCGGCGCCGGCGCCCGTGCCCAGCCAACCGGCCCGTCCGGCCCCTGGCGCGCCCCAACCCGCGGCGGTTCTGCCCACCGGGATGCCGCCCCGGCGTCCCCGGGATGCCGAACCACGCTATTCGTCGCTCGTGCCGCGCATCGCCATTGTCGTTTTCGGCGTGGTGGTGATCGCCTTTGCCGTGTGGTGGTTCGTGCAGGGCCGCCATGCCGGGCCGCTCACGTCCGATGGCCCCACCGGAACCCGCCCGGCCGGAACCGGCACCGCCGCCGTTGCCCAGCCGCCGGACACCGTGGTCACACGCGTTGCCCCCGACACGCTGGTCGCGGCCGCGTCCGATGCCCCCGGGGGTGTCGTGGCGGATACCGTGGCGAGTGTGCTGCCCCCGCCGGTGGACCCGGCCGACACGGGCGGACGCACCGGGGGAACCCTGCTGCTCAACCCGGCCGACATCCACGTCATGGCGGACCTGGACGCGCACTGGCGCGACTGGTACATGATCCATATCAGTTCGTTCCAGGAGTCGATCCGCGCGCGCGAAGAGGTGGACTTCCTGCAGAGCCGCGAGTTCCCGGTGTTCATCGTCTTCCTCGATCTGGGTGCCAAGGGCAAGTGGTACCGCGTCTACTCGGGCCCGTTCGAGACGCGGGAAGAGGCCCGGGAAGTCAAAAAAAATCTGGACGCCATTGCGCAGGTGCGATTTACTCGCATCACCAAGATCCCTGAGTAATCCCAAAACGTCGCATAGCGACGCCACTTTCCCGGCGGGGGCCGCACTTGCAGCTGCGTAAGCTCGAAATCTCCGGCTTCAAATCGTTCATGTCGCGCCTCGAGCTCGATTTTACGGGCGGCGTGACGGCCATCATCGGCCCCAACGGGTGCGGCAAGTCCAACGTGGTGGATTCCATCCGCTGGGTGCTGGGCGAGCAGCGCACGCGCATGCTGCGCAACACCAAGATGGAGAACGTGCTCTTCAACGGCACGCGGCTGCGCAAGCCCCTCGGCATGGCCGAGGTCTTCATGACCCTCAACAACGAGGATCACGCGCTCAACCTCGAGTACAAGGAGGTCCGCATCGGGCGGCGCCTGTACCGCAGCGGGGTCAGCGAATACCTGGTGAACGGCCAGCCGGTGCGCCTCAAGGACGTGCGCGGGCTGCTGGTGGACACCGGGCTGGGCAACAGCGCCTACGCCATCATCGAGCGCGACATGATCGAGAAGGTCCTCTCCGAGAAAGAAGACGAGAAGCGCCACCTGCTGGAAGAGGCGGCGGGTGTCATGCGCTACCGCCTCCAGCGCGAGGAGGCCGAGCGCAAGATCAAGGCGACGGAGCAGGACCTCACCCGCCTGGTCGACATCCTCAATGAACTGGATAAGGAGCTGCGCTCGCTCAAGTACCAGATGGGCAAGGCGCGGCGCTACCAGTCGCTCAAGGAGCAGGCGGATGCGATGGAGATCGCGCTGCTCAAGGCGTCGCTGTTCGAGATTCTCACCCGGCGCGACGAGCTGCACGCCGAACGCGAGGCGCAGGAGAACGTGCGCCTGGTGGGGGACAACGAGATTCTGATCCGCGAGAACCGCCTGCAGGAGCAGCGCGTGCAGACCGCGGAATTCGAGAAGCGCCTGCAGGAGCTCAACGAGACGCGCTACGCCGCGATGACCGCGCTGCAGCAGTACGACGAGCGGGTGGCGGTGCATACCGAACGCATCAACGCCAGCCAGGCTCGCATCCGTGAGGACGGCGAGGAGATCACGCGTGCCGCCGCGCGCAAGGCCGAGATCGAACGCGACCTCGACGGCGCGCGCACGGCGGCGGGCGAGCGGCGCGTGGCGCTCACCGAGTCGCGCAACCGTCTGGGCGCCCGCGAGGGCGCGCTGCGCGAGGCCAACCAGCGCCTGGAAGAGGCGCGCGGCGCGTTGCGCCGTCGCAAACAGATCGCGCTGGACCTGGTGCGCGAGCAGGCGCGCGAGAAGGGCGTGCTTGAGCAGGTGGAAGCGACGCTCAACGATCTGGCGAAGCGCCAGGATGTCATCGAGTCCCAGCTCGACGAGCTGTCCGCCGAGGAGGCCAAGCGGGTCGAGGAGCTGTCGGGTATCGAGGCGCGCGTTTCCGCGCAGCAGGCCGTGCTGGGCGAGAAGCAGAACGCACTCACCGCGCTCACCCGCGTCATCGACGAGTCCTCCACGGCCATCGTGGCGGGCGAGAGCGAACTCGCGCAGGCGAGCCGCGCGCTGGCCAAGCTGGTGGAGAAGCGCGAGTTCATGACGCGCGTCGCCGAGGAGCACACCCGCACCGCCGAGGAATTGCGTCGCCACGGCGCCGTGGCCGGGGTGCTCTCCGACCTGGTGCGCGTGGAGAAGCGCTACCGCAAGTGTTTCGAGGCGTGTCTGGCTCCCATCCTGCGCAGCGTGGTCACCGGTTCGCGGCGCGACGCCATGGATTGGCTCAAGTCCTACCGGCGCGGCGACGGCGGCCGCGTGCAGATCCTGTTTCCGGACCATTTCGTGAGCGGTGCGGAACTCCCGTCGGGCGATGGCGTCATCGGGCCGGCGCGCGAGCTGGTGGACTGCGATCCCAGTGTGTCGACCTATCTGGTTGCCTACCTCGAGGGCGTTCTCGTGGTCGAGGACGTCGACGCCGCGCTGCGCCTGATCGAGGCGGGGCGCGCGTCGCGCGTGGCCACGCTGGACGGCGTCTTCTTCGACGGCCCCGGCCGCGTGCTGGTGGCCGGCCAGGATGACATCGACGTCACCCTGCTCGAGATGCAGTCCAAGCTGGCCGAGATCGAGCGTTCGCTCGCCGAAGCGGAGGCGCGCGAGAACCAGCTGCGGCAGCTACGCGACACCCTGGCGGAGAAGCGCGAACGCGCACAGCGTGAGATCACCGCCATCCGCGCCTCGCTGGCCGGGGAAGAGCGGACGCATGAGGACCTGGTGCGCAGCCGGCGCGAGGCGGAGTTGCACCTGGTGCGCGTGAAGGAGAAGATCACCGCGCTGGAGCAGGGTATTTCCGAGACGCGCGATGCCATGCTGCAGTTGCGGCCGCGCCTGGAGAGCTCGCGTCGCAGCGCGGAGATGCCCGACGCCGCCGCCGATCTGGAAGGCGCCGACCTGGCCGCGCTGGAAGAACAGGTGCACGCCGTCGAGCGCGAGCGGGAAGCGCTGGCGGAGGAGGTGGGCGCGTTGCGCGTGGCGGACGTCACGGTTGCGGCCGACCTGGAAGCGCTGGAAACGCGCGTGAAGAGCCACGAGACCATGGTGGAGGAACTCGCCGGGCTGGTGCGGGCGCGCGAAGAGGACCGGCGCCGCGCCGACGAGCAGATCCGCCTGAGCACCGAGGACATCGCCGCCACGCGCGACGCGGTGGCAAAGCTGCACGCAGAGAAGGACGCGGTCGGGGCACGCATCGAGAGCGAGAACGATGCCTACGCGACACTGAAGGAGTCGCGCGACGCGCTCGAGGCCGAGATCAAGGCCATGAAGGATCAGCGCGACGCCAAGCGCACCAACCTGGAGCGCGTCAACGTGGAACTGGCGTCGGTGGATACGCGCATGGCCGGCTTCGTCGAGAAGGCGCGCGAGAAGTTCGGGCAGGATCTGGAACCCATGATCGCGGACCGCAGCCGCTTCGACGCGAGCGAGTGGGAGCAGGTGAGCCGCGAGGAGCTGGCCGAAATCAAGGGGCGCCTGGAGCAGTTCGGTCCCGTCAACATGCTGGCCATGAGCGAGCACGACGAGAAGAAGGAGCGCTTCGACTTCCTCTCCAAGCAGAAGCAGGACCTGGAAGAGGCCAAGGACTCGCTCACCCAGGCCATACGTCGCATCAACAAGGAGGCACGCCGCCTGCTGGGCGAGACCTTCGAGAAGGTGCGCGAGAACTTCAAGCAGACCTTCATGACGCTCTTCGACGGCGGCGAAGCGGACCTCATGTTCGTCGACTCGGACGACCCGCTGGAGGCCAACATCAAGATCGTGGCGAGCCCGCGCGGCAAGAAGCTGCACGACATCTCCAGCCTTTCCAGCGGCGAGCGCGCGCTGGTGGCGCTGTCGCTGCTGTTCGCCATCTACCTGGTCAAGCCCAGCCCGTTCTGCGTGTTCGACGAAGTGGATGCGCCGCTGGACGACGCCAACATCGCGCGCTTCGTGAAGCTGCTGCGCTCGTTCACGGATCACACCCAGTTCGTGGTGATCACCCACAACAAGAAGACCATGGAAGCGGCGGACAGTCTCTACGGCGTAACCATGGAGGAACCGGGTGTGTCCAAGCTGATCTCCGTCCACCTGGACGACGCGGAGCGCTTCAAGGCCCACGGCGCCACCCCGCGTGCCGCGGCCGCCGACGCCGCGTCGACGGCGTAGGTTCCGCCGATAGGCGGACGTGATGCCGCTCCTCCGCTCAGGGTCACATGTTCAACCTGAAAGCAAAACTGCAGCGCGCGCGCGCGAGCCTCGTTGAGCCGCTGGCGCGCGTGTTCCAGCGCGGGCCGGCACTGGCCGCGGACGATGTCGACGAGGTCGAGGCGCTGCTGCTCTCGGCCGATGTGGGCGTGGACGCCACCGACCGTGCGGTGGCGGCGCTGCGCGAGCGCGGTGCGGCCGACTACCGCGAGACGTTGCGCGAGATCTTCCTCTCCATTCTCCAGGACGATACCGGGCCCGAAGCGGCGGCGAAGCCGCGCGCCATCGTCGTGGTGGGTATCAACGGCGTGGGCAAGACCACCAGTATCGGCAAGCTCGCCTTCCACCTGAAGGCGCGCGGGGAGCGCGTGCTGCTGGCCGCGTGCGATACCTTCCGCGCGGCGGCCGCGGACCAGCTGGGTATCTGGGCGGAGCGCGTCGGCGTGGACATGATCCGCCACGCGGAGGGAACAGATCCGGCCGCGGTGGCCTTCGATGCCTGCGAGGCGGCGCGTGCCCGCTCGGTGGACACGGTGATCATCGACACCGCCGGGCGCCTGCACACGCGCGTGAATCTCATGGAGGAACTGGCCAAGGTGCGCCGCGTGTGCGAGCGCTCGCTGGGTGACGGCGCGGTGCGCGTACTGCTGGTGCTCGACGCCAACCTGGGCCAGAACAGCCTCGTGCAGGCGCAGGAGTTCACGCGCCGCATGCAGACCGACGGCATCATCCTCACCAAGCTCGACAGCACCGCGAAGGGTGGCATCGTCATCGCCATCCGCCAGTCGCTGGGGCTCCCGGTGCGCTTCATCGGCGTGGGCGAGGGTCTCGAGGACTTCGGCGAGTTCTCACCCCGGGAATTCGTGGACGCCCTGCTGGGGCAATGAGTTCCGCCCCATCGCCCGCCTTGACACCCCGGCCGTTCGTGCGGCATATTAAGGGTCTGGAAACCTTCGGGGCGGGGTGAAAGTCCCCACCGGCGGTATAGCCCGCGAGCGGATTCATCCGCACGATCCGGTGAGATTCCGGAGCCGACAGTCACAGTCTGGATGGGAGAAGGTAGCCACGCATTCCACGTGTCCCCGCCCGGGGAGCGCGTGACGGAGTGTCCGTCATGCGCGCCGGTCTTACTCCCAGTATTACACGAAGTGTTTCCGCTAACAGGTTGTCTGTGAGCGCGTTACACATCAATTCCATCGCCGGCCGGGTGCCCACCCCGGATGGCGCGTCCGGGCCCCGACCCGACCCGGACGTCTGGAACGACGGGGACCTGGCCGCCATGCGCATGGCCATGCGCCTCGCGTGGCAGGGTGCGGGCCGCACCGGCACCAACCCGATGGTGGGTTCGGTAGTGATGCGGGACGGGCACGTGCTGGCCACCGGATTCCACGGCCAGGACGGTATCGCCCATGCGGAGGTGATCGCGCTCGATGCGGCGGGGGAAGCCGCGCGCGGCGCCACACTCTACGCTTCGCTCGAACCGTGCGCGCACCACGGGCGGACACCACCCTGCACCGACCGCATCATCGCCGCGGGGGTCGCGCGCGTGGTCATTCCCGCACTCGATCCAGACCCGCGCGTGTTCGGCCGCGGTGTCGAACGGATGCGCGCCGCCGGCATCCGGGTGGAGGTCGGGTGCCTGGACGCGTCCGGCGTTCTGGACAATCTGGGCTACTACCGCGACCGCCTTGGACTTCCCTCGCTGGTGACCCTCAAGATGGCGCTCTCGCGAGACGGCATGGTGGCATCGGCGCCCGGACGGCGCGACGATATTACCGGGGGCGACGCGCGGGCCGAGGTGCACGCGCTGCGCGCGGTGCACGACGCCGTCGTCATCGGCGTAAACACCATGCTCAGCGATGCGCCGCGCCTTGACTGCCGCCTGCTGTCGCCCGGCCCGCATCGCCTGCCGGTGCCGGTGGTGCTCGATTCGCGCTTGCGCACGCCCGCCGACAACGCGTGGTCGCGCGCCGGGCGTCCCTTCGTGGTGGTGACCGGCGGCGACGCGGACGCCGGGCGGGCGGCGGCTATCGACGCGCGGGGCGGCAGCGTGATCCGCTGCGCGCGCGCGCCGCGGGGCGTGGACATCGACGAAGCCGTCGCCGCGCTGGCCGCGCGCGGGCTCAGGCGCCTCCTGGTGGAGGGCGGGCCCGGCGTTGCCGCGAGCTTCCTTGCCGCCGGCCGCTGGGACGCCGCCTGGTACTACCGCGCGCCGGTCCTGCTGGGTGCGGGTGGGGTGCCGATGCGCCCGGACACGCCGCCGGGCGCGGTGGTGGATTGCGTGCCGGTCGGCGCGGACGAGCGCACGCGCAGCGTGGGTGAGCGTGCGCGCGACGAGATCGAGGCGGGTTTCCGGTCGCGCGCGGCGGCCGGCCGGGGGAGTGACGCATGTTTACAGGACTGATCGAGTTCGTGGGCCGCGTGGAACGTGTGAGCGACGAGGGCGGCGTGCGGCGCCTGCGCATCGCGGTCCCGCCCGAGATCGCGGCCGGGCTGCGGGTGGGGGACAGCGTGGCGGTAAGCGGTGTGTGCCTCACCGCCGAGCGTGCGGACGCAACCGGTTTCGATGCGACCGCGGTGGGTGAGACGCTCGCGCGCAGCACGCTGGGCGCACTGGCGGCGGGGGACGGGGTCAACCTGGAGACGCCGGTGACGGCGGCGCGGGTCTTCGGCGGCCATATCGTGCAGGGGCACGTGGACGGGGTCGGCCGCGTCAGCGCCTGGGAGCACGACGCCAACGGCGGCACCCTGAGAGTGGCGCTGCCCCCGAAGGTTTACGAACTTTGCGTCGAGAAGGGGTCCATCGCCATCGACGGTGTGAGCCTGACCATCGCGTCGTTGTGTGGCGGCGGCGAAATCACCGTTGCCATCGTTCCGCACACCGTCGGCGCCACCATCATCGGGGGGTACCGGGCGGGAACGCCCGTGAACGTCGAGGCGGACGTGATCGCAAAATACGTGCAGGAATTCGTGCGTCGTGCGCAGCCCGCGCCCTCGCAGTAGTCCAGACGGCCGCGCCAGCACGCGGCGGAGGAGAGAGCATCCATGAGTCCGTTCTGCAGCATCGACCAGGCAATCGAGGACATTCGCAACGGCCGCATCGTGATCGTCGTCGACGACGCGGATCGTGAGAACGAGGGGGACATGATCTTCGCCGCCGAGAAGGTCACACCCGAACTGGTCAATTCCATGGCGCGCTTCGGGCGCGGCTTGATCTGTGCGCCGATCACCGAGGAGCGCGCCGCGCATCTCGAACTCAACGCCATGGCCGAGCACAACACGTGCAAGCTCGGAACCGCGTTCACCGTGTCGGTGGACAAGGTGGGTGGGACCACCACCGGGATCAGCGCGCACGACCGCGCGGCGACCATCCGCGCGCTGGTGGACGAGAAGACCCGTCCCGCGGACCTGGCGCGGCCCGGACACATCTTTCCACTCGTCGCCCGGCCGGGTGGCGTGCTGCGCCGCGCCGGCCACACCGAGGCCGCGGTCGACCTGGCGCGTCTCGCGGGACTCGCGCCGGTGGGGGTGCTGTGCGAGGTGCTCGATGAGGACGGTTCCATGGCGCGTCTGCCGCGGCTCACGCAGATCGCGAAAGAACTGAAACTCAACATCGTGACCATCGCCGACCTCATCGCCTTCCGTCGTGGCAGGGAGAAGCTGGTGGAGAAGATCGAGGAAATCGACTTTCCAACCGAGCACGGCGAATTCCGCCTGCACCTGTACCGCAGCATTGCCAGCGGCATCAACCACGTCGCGCTCACGCGCGGGACCATCCAGCGCGACGAACCCATCCTGGTACGCGTCCATTCGCGTTGTCTCACCGGCGACGTGTTCGGTTCGCTGCGCTGCGACTGTGGTCCGCAACTCACCCACGCGCTGGCGCAGATCGACAGCGCGGGCCGCGGGGTGCTGGTCTACATGAACCAGGAGGGGCGCGGCATCGGCCTGGAGAACAAGATCCGCGCCTACGCGCTGCAGGACCGCGGCCACGACACCGTCGAGGCCAACGAGGCGCTGGGCTTCCCCGCCGACCTGCGGGACTACGGGCTGGGTGCCCAGATTCTGGCCGACCTGGGTCTCGGCAAGATCCGGCTCCTGACCAACAACCCGCGCAAGGTGGTGGGGCTGTCGGCCTACGGCCTGGAGATCGTGGACCGCGTCCCCATCGAGATCATCGCCAACGAGGTCAACCGCCGCTACCTGGAGGTCAAGCGGGACAAGCTCGGCCACATGCTCAACCAGCAACTGGGTGTGCCGAGGGCGGAGGAGATACGCAGTGGCGACTGAGAAGCGCGCCCGGCTGGACGCGAGCGGCCGCAGGGTGGCGGTGGTGGCGAGCCGTTTCAACGAGGTGGTGACCCGGCGCCTGGTTGAGGGTGCGGTGGAGAGCCTGCGGGCTCATGGTGTTGCCGACGCTGACATCGCGGTATACTGGGTGGCGGGCGCGTTCGAGGTTCCGCAACTCGCGGCGCAGGTTGCGCGCGAGAAGCACGCGGACGGCGTGGTGTGGGCGGGGGCGATCATCCGCGGCGAGACGGATCACTATGACGTGCTGTCGCGCACGGTGACGCAGGCCATTGAGTCCACCGCGCTCCAGAGCGGGGTGCCGATGACGCTGGCCGTGCTGACCACCGATACGCTGGAACAGGCGATCGACCGCGCGGGCGGCAAGCACGGCAACGCGGGCTGGAACGCCGCCGTGGCGCTGGTGGAACTGATGAGTCAGTTTCGGTCGTAGTCATGGGCAAAAGACGCAGAGCGAGGGAGATGGTGCTGCAGGCGCTGTACGAGGCGGAGTTCTCCGACCGCGGGGCGTTGGAGATCGTGGACGAGCAGATCATGCGGCGTGCCCCCTCCGACGCAACGGCGACCCACGCGCGCGACCTCTTCCTGATGACGATGGAGAAACGCGCCGATCTCGACCACATCATCCGTTCCGTGCTGGACAACTGGGAACTGGAGCGGGTGTCGCTGGTGGACCGCAACATCCTGCGTTTCGCCCTCGCCGAAGTACTGTACTTTCCGGAGGTGCCGGCAAAGGTGATCATCGACGAGGCCATCGAGGTGGCCCACCGGTACAGCTCGGATGACGCCGGGCGCTTCGTCAACGGACTGCTGGATCGCATGGTACGCGAGTTCAGGAAGGAAAGTGTGTGAAGTACGCCATCTTCTCCGACATCCACGGAAACCTCGAGGCCCTGCTGGCGATTCTCGCCAACGCCGAAAAACAGGGCGTTGGCGCGTACGTCTGCCTGGGAGATGTCATCGGCTACGGGGCGAATCCAAACGAGTGCGTGGAAACCGTGCGTGGTCTCGATCCGCTGGTGTGCCTGCGCGGCAATCACGACGCTGCGGTGGTGGACGAGCGCGAGCGGGTGTTCTTCCACGAGGTGGCCCTGGAGGGCATCCAGTACAGCGCCGGCAACCTCACCGCGGAGAACACCGAGTTCCTGCGCACGCTGCCGTACGAGTATCGCGACAACCCGCGTTTCATGGCGGTGCACGCCTCGCCCTATCACCCCGAGCACTGGGAGTACGTTCTCGACGGACTCGGCGCGGAGCGCGCCTTCGACGCCATGGCGCCGCACCGGCTCGCCTTCATCGGACACTCGCACGCGCCGGTGGTATTCTGCGACGATGGCAGTGCACAGCGTTACCCTTCCGACGAGGCGCTCATGCTCGACCCGAAGCAGCACCGCTACGTGATGAACGTGGGGAGCGTGGGGCAGCCCCGCGACGGCAACCCCGACGCCTCGTATGTGGTGTTCAACGACGAGCGCGATTCGGTGCGCCTGGTGCGCGTGCGTTATGACCGCGAGAAGGCCGCGGAGAAGATCCTCAAGGCGGGCCTGCCGCCGGTTCTGGCGGAGCGCCTGTTGATCGGCTACTGAGCCACCCCGTTGTACCCCGCATGAAACGTTCCTCCGAAAGACGGCACTGGGACCGGTTCTGGGCCACCTCGCCCGGGCTCGAGGACACCTACGCCAACGACGGGCGCCTGGTGGCGTACCTGGTGTCGCAGCTGGATGTGCGCGGCCGGCGCGTCCTGGAGGTCGGGGCGGGGACGGGACGCGACAGCCTGGACCTCGCGTCGCGCGGCGCCGAGGTGTGGACGGTGGACTACTCCGACGAGTCTCTGGAGTTGACGCGTGCCGCCGCCGGCGACCGGTTGCGCATCGTGTGTGGTGACGCGCTCGCGCTGCCGTTTGCGAACGAGTCGTTCGACATTGTGTTTCACCAGGGGCTGCTGGAACACTTCCGCCAGCCGCTGGATCTGTTGGCGGAGAACCACCGGGTGCTGCGCACGGGAGGCTGCCTGTTGGTGGACGTGCCACAGCGCTATCACTACTACACCGCCATGAAGCACGCGCTGATGGCCGCCGACCGCTGGTTCGCCGGCTGGGAGACCGAGTTCAGCGCGGGTGAACTGCGCGGCCTGATGGAACGCGCCGGGTTCACGGTGGAGGGGTTCTACGGCGAAAACCTGTTTCCGCCCGTCTGGTACCGCGGCGTGCGTCGTACCTTGCTCAAGGTGGGGGTGCGGTTGCCCATGTATCCGCTGTCGTCGCCCGCCATGGCGCGCGCGCGCGCGTCGCTGCGCGGCGCCGTTCCGCAGGGCGTGCGGCTGGCCACGTCCATGGTGATCGGGTGTCTGGGCCGCAAGGCATGAGCGCGGATCGCAGGCTCGATCTGGTCGCCCTCAACTGGCGCGACATTCGCAATCCGGAGGCCGGCGGGGCGGAGGTGCATCTGCACGAGATCCTCACGCGCATGGTTGCGCGCGGGCACCGCGCGACGCTCTTCGCCACGCGGTTCGCGGGGGCGCCCGCGGAGGAAGCCGTGGATGGCATCCGGGTCATCCGGCGTGGCGCGTGGTGGAACGCAAACTTCGTGCTGCCGCTCGCGGCCCGCGCGCACCTGCGGCGCGACCCCGCGAGCCTCATCATCGAGGACATCAACAAGATCCCGTTCTTCATGCCATGGTTCACCCGCCTGCCGGTGATGCCGGTGATTCCGCACCTGTTCGGCACCACCGTGTTTCGCGAGACCAATCCCGTGTTCGCGTCGTATGTCTACCTGTGGGAGAGACTCATCCCGCGTGTCTATCGTGGTTGTCGATTCGTGGTGATCTCCCCCAGCACGCGCGACGATCTGGTGGCGCGCGGGGTTCCAGCGGGCAACGTGGACGTGGTGCTGTGCGGGCTGGACCACGAGCGTTACCGGGTGATCCCGGACGCGGGCCGCGACGAACACCCCACCCTGGTTCACCTCGGCCGCGCACGCCGCTACAAGGCGATCGACGTGGTGATCCGCGCGTTCGTCCGCGTGCGCGAGGCGATGGCGAACGCGCGCCTGCTGATCATCGGTGACGGCCCCGAGCTGCCCGCGCTCAGGGAACTCGCGCGCCGGCTGGGGCTGGGCGATGCGGTGGAATTCGCCGGACACATGCCCGCGGGCGACATCGTGCTCGCGTTGAACCGCTGCCACGTGGTGCTCAACGCGAGCCCCAAGGAGGGCTGGGGGCTCACGGTGGTGGAGGCCAACGCGTGCGGGGTGCCGGTGGTGGGGAGCGACAGCCCCGGGTTGCGCGATTCCATCCGCGACGGGGAAACCGGCTTTCTGGTTCCGCCGGGGGACAGCGACGCGTTCGCGAAGCGCGCGCTCGAGTTGCTGCGCGACGACGCCCTGCGCGCGCGCATGTCTCAGGCGGCCCTGTCGTGGGCGGGTTCGCTTACCTGGGACCGTACGGCGGACGAAATGGAAACACGCTTCCTGCGGGATGCCCGATGAGCACCACCCACGCCGGTACCAGGGGAGTCGGGGGCGGGCTGCTGCGCTGGACGGTGAAGATCGCGGTGAGCGCGGGGCTCATGGTGTTCCTGCTGCGCAAGATCTCGCTGCCGGAGCTGGAGCGGTTGATCCGCACCATGGACCCGGTGCTGCTGGTGTCGGCGGTGGCGGTGTTCGTGGTGAGCAACGTGGCCGGCTGGCTGCAGTGGCACGTGCTGCTCAGCGCGGGTGGAATCTCTGCCGGCCGCGCACGCACCTTCGGTTTCTACAACGTGGGCCTGTTCTTCAACAACTTCCTCCCCGCCAACATCGGGGGCGACGCCGTCAAGGTGTATGACGTCACACGGCTGGGCGGTAGTGTCTACCATGTGATCGCGGTGACCCTGCTGGATCGCCTGCTGGGCGTGTTCAGCCTGTGTGTGCTCGCAATCGCGGCGGACCTGTTCCTGATCGCGCGGGAGCCGACGCCGTACGCGTACTACCTGGCGCTGTTCGCCGCGTGCATGCTGCCGGCCATCGGGTTCTATTTCTTCCGTCCGCTGGGAAACGCGTTCCGCCGTGCGGTGCTGCGCGTGCGCCCACTGGCGCTCGACCGGCGCATCACGTCCATCATCGACCATCTCTCGCCCTTCAAGGGCCGCCGCGCGCTGGTGGCGCGGCTGGTCGCGTTCTCCATACTGATCCAGATGCTGCGTGTGCTGACGCACGTTCTGGTGGGAATGGCGATGGGGGTCACCATGGACTTCCACGTCCTGTGCCAGTTCTTCGTGTTCGTGCCCATTCTGAGCCTGGCCATGATTCCGCCCGTCACCATCAACGGGCTCGGGATCCGCGAGGGGCTCGGCATCCTCCTGTTCGCCCAGGCGGGCATCGGCCGCACCGACGCGTTTGCGATGGAATTCGTCACCTACATCATCTCGGTGCTGGCCAGCCTCGTGGGCCTGGGGTTCTTTCTGGCGCGACGGGTGGGAGGCCCCCCGGGTTCTCCTTCTTTTCGCGCTTGATCGCCCCACGGGGGTCGGGTAGCTTGTAGCTCGCGCCGGCCGCCCGGGAACCAACCCGGGCGGTGCTGCATACAAAGGACATCCCGCGTTCCCACCGGCGCGCCACCGGACGGCGGACCGATCTCCGCCGCACAACGAATGAATCAACCGAACAACGCCGCTTCGCCGGCACCGGCCCTCCAGCGAACCCTGCGCAGACTCTTCTGGGCCGGGGGGCTGCTGGCCTTCCTGGGTTCCTTCCTGCTCTATGCGAGCACCATGGAGGGGACGTCGAGCTTCTGGGACTCCGGCGAGTTCATCGCCTCGGCGCACATCCTGGGCGTGCCGCACTCACCGGGCACGCCGCTGTACGTGCTGGTGGCCAAGGTGGCGTGCCTGCTGCCGTTCTGGTTCCTGTCCATCGCGCAGCGGGTGAACCTGCTGTCCGCGTTCTGCGGTGCGGCGGGGGTGCTGTTCGTCTATGCGCTTGCGGTGCGCTTCTTCGACGACATGGCCGGCAGGAGCCAGACCCTGGCCGATGGCGTCGTGCGGATCGGCGGCGCGCTGACCGGCGCGCTGTTCCTCACCTTCAGCGACTCATACTGGACCAACTCGATCGAGGCGGAAGTGTACGGGATGAGCAACGCGTTCATGGGTTTCATGACGTGGCTGGCCATCAAGTGGGGCGACATGCCCAAGACGCCGCGCTCGACGTCGTTCATCTATCTCATCTTCTATCTGCTGGCCTTGAGTGTGGGCTTCCACCTGGGCACGGTGCTGGTCTTTTCCGGCATCTTCTTCTTCGTGCTGATGTCGAAGGACCGCCCCTTCTCCCTGCTGGAGTGGTTCGTGGCCAGCGCGACGCTGGGTGTCTTCATCGCCGACGCCACCATCTACCGCAACGGCGGGTTCACCCTGTTCCTGCTGGGCGTGCTGGCCATTGTGATCATCTGGCTCTACAGCCGGGGCAAGCCGTTCGCGGCGGTGTGTGCCGGACTGTTCCTGCTGGGCCTGTCCGTCCACCTGGTGCTGTTGATCCGTTCCATGCACAACCCCGCCATCGACGAGGGCGACCCGGAGACGTGGCGCGCGCTGTACGCGGTGGTGCGCCGCGAACAGTACCCGCCCACCAGCATCGTCAATCGCAAGGCCAGCTACCTGTTCCAGTTCCAGCACTTCAACGGGTACTTCCAGGCCCAGTTCCAGATGTTCCAGGCCTACGTGGGCCAGCTCAACCTGGGCTCGCTGCTGCCGGTGGGCCTGGGGGTGTGGGGAATGGTGGATCAGTACTCCCGCCACCGCAAGACGTTCGTCATGCTGTTCGTCACCCTGATGGTCATGAGCCTGGGCCTGATCATCTTCCTGAACTTCTCGGACAGCGAGGTGCGCGAACGCGATTACTTCTACTCCTCGGCGTTCTATTACTTTGCCGTCTTCATCGGCATCGGTGCCGCCAGCGTGCTGAACGAGCTGAAGGGCATGTTCGCCCGTTCGCGCAACCCGGTGCCCGCCACGGTGGCGCTGGCGGTGCTGTTCGCCGCCATGCCGTTCACCACCATGTCGCAGCATTACTTTACGCACGACCGCTCCCGCAATCGCACCTGCGCGGAGTACGCGCGCAACATGCTGGTGTGCCTGGAGCCCAACGCGGTCCTGTTCACCAACGGGGACAACGATACCTTCCCGTTATGGTTCATCCAGGAGGTGGAGGGCTATCGCAAGGACGTGCGGGTGGTGAACCTGAGCCTGCTCAACACGCCGTGGTACATCAAGCAGTGCCGGGACAACGAACCCCGCGTGCCCATCGCGTGGACGGACGACCAGATCGACCAGCTGGTTCCGGTGCCGGGCAAGGACGGCTGGCTGCTGGTGCGGGATCTCGCCGTTGACCACATCCTGCGCACCAACAAGTTCCAGCGGCCCGTCTACTTTGCGGTGACGATTCCGTCGTCGACCTTCGCCCCCTACCGCGAGATCCTCGAGATGGAGGGGCTGGCCTACAAGGTGGTGCCGCGCAAGGGCGACAACATGGTGAACGTGGACAAGCTGGAGGACTGCATCGTCAACCAGTACAGCTACGGCGGCATTCTCGACGCGAACTGGAAGCGCGACAAGAGCCTCTACCTGCAGCCATACATCGAACATCTGATCCAGAATTACTCGGCCGCGTTCGTGCAGCTTGCCTACGAGAAGCACAAGGCGGGCGACTACGCCACCGCCCTGCGCTACATGGAGGTGTCCGGACAGATCTCCCCGCGCCTGGAACCCCCGCGGCAGCTGCTTGGCCTGTACTACCTGGACGCGGGCGACACCGTGGGTGCCATTCAGTACTACATGGATGCGCTGCGCAACAGCCCCGGCGACCTGCAGCTGATGTACCGCCTGGCCGGGGTGTACGAGCGCCTGGGTGACTACGAGAAGGCGCTCGACTTGATCGACCCCATCCTGCGCGAGGATCCCGACAGCCAGGACCTGGTGATGATGGGCTATACGCTGAGTGTGCGCGGGGGCATGTACCCGCGCGCGCGGGCCTATCTCGCCGACTGGCTCGCCCGGCACCCCGGGGACCAGGAGGTCAAGCAGATGCTGGAAGACTTCGACGGTCAGATGCAGCAGGGAACGAAGGAACAGTAGCTGGCGGTCATGGCGCAGCGTGTAGTCGTCACCGGGGCAGCGGGGTTCATCGGTTCCCACCTCAGCGAGGCGCTGCTTGCAAGCGGCCGTTCCGTGACGGGTATCGACTGCCTCACCGACTACTACGACGTCCGCATCAAGCGCGACAACCTCTCCCGCCTTTCCTCGCACGATGGCTTCCGTCTGGTGGAGGAATCCCTCACCGCCACCGATCTGGATGCCCTGCTGGAGGGGGCATCGGCGGTCTTTCACCTGGCCGCGCAGGCCGGCGTGCGCCGCAGCTGGGGGAGCGAGTTCGAGCACTACATCGAGAACAACATCCGCGCCACGCAGTTGCTGTGCGAGGCCCTGCGACGGCATGCCGGCGTCAAACTCGTTTACTCCAGCTCGAGTTCGGTCTATGGTGACACCGCGCTGCTGCCGATGCGCGAGGATCACCCCGTGCAACCGCGCTCGCCGTACGGCGTGACCAAGCTGGCGGGCGAGGCGCTGTGCATGTTGTACGGCGCCAACTACGCCGTCCCGGTGGTGTGCCTGCGCTACTTCACCGTGTACGGCCCGCGGCAGAGGCCCGACATGGCGTTCCACCGCTTCATCCGCGCCGCGCTGGAGGGGGCGCCGGTGGAGGTGTACGGCTCCGGCGCGCAGACGCGTGATTTCACCTTCGTTGACGACGCGGTTGCGGCCAATGTCGCCGCCGCTGTGTACCAGGGCCCCGCGGCGGTATTCAACATCGGCGGCGGCAGCCGGGTGACGCTGAATCACGTGATCGATGTGATCGCGAACGTTACCGGTCGCACCGTGGACGCGCGCTACGGAGAATCTCAGAAGGGCGATGTGATGCACACCTACGCGGACATCTCCGCCGCCGAGACGGCGCTCGGGTACCGGCCCACCGTGGCCCTGGAAGACGGAATCGCGCGCGAGACGGAATGGGTGGAGGCCTTGCTGCGGCGCCTCGACGGGCGGGACACGCCATGAAGATCTCCCTGGTGGTGCCGTGCTACAACGAGCAGGACAGTCTGCCCGAGCTGTACGAGCAGATCGAAGCCGTCATGGCGCAGATGGGCTGCGACTACGAGTACGTGTTCGTGGACGATGGCAGCACCGATCGCACGGTGGCGGTGCTGCGCGAGCTGGCCCGCAAGTCGCCGCGCGTCGGCGTGATCAGTTTTCGCCGCAACTACGGCAAGTCCGCCGCGCTGCAGGTGGGCTTCCGTGCCGTCGACGGCGACTTCGTGGTGACCATCGACGCCGATCTGCAGGACGACCCGGCGGAGATTCCCGCGCTGCTGCGCAAGATCGAAGGCGGGGCCGACCTGGTGTCGGGGTGGAAGACCAACCGCCAGGACCCGCCCTCCAAGACGCTCCCCTCGCGCCTGTTCAACGCCACCACCTCGGCCGTCACCGGCATCAAGCTGCACGACTTCAATTGCGGGCTCAAGATGTACCGCCGCGAGGTGACCGACGCCATCACCGTGTACGGCGAACTGCACCGCTTCATCCCGGCGCTGGCGGCGTGGGAAGGGTTTCGCGTGGATGAGATCGGCGTGCGCCACTACAAGCGCAAGTACGGCAAGAGCAAGTACGGAGCGCGCCGCTTTCTCAACGGGTTCTTCGACCTGGTCACCACCATGTTCGTCACGCGCCGCGCGCTCAACCCGCTGCACTTCTTTGGGCGCATCGCGGTGGTGCTGTTCGCGCTGGGGCTCACCCCGCAGGTCTTCTTCCTGGTGCAGTGGATTGCGGGGGACGGACTGCGTGTGCGGCCCATCATGCTGCTCGGTTTCGTACTGATCATCGTCGCGCTGCAGATTGCATCCATCGGCCTGCTGGCGGAGTTGATCACCGCCCGCGGCGCGCGCGAGGCAGTGTACGCATTCAAGGAGTACGACGTGCGCGGCCGCCACACCCCGGCGGACGCGGCGCGCCCATCCGGCGCATGAGGATCTGCCTGGTCGGGCCGGTGCACCCCTACCGCGGGGGAATCAGCCACTTCACCGCCATGCTGGCCCGGGAACTGAGCGGATCGCACGCGGTGCATGTCACCGGCTTCTCCCGCCTCTACCCTGGATTCCTGTTTCCCGGCCGCACCCAGTTCGACGAAAGCGCGTCGACACTGCCGGTTGCGTCGTCACGCGTGATCGACTCCATCAACCCGTTCTCATGGCGGCGCGCCGCGGACGACGTACTCGCGTTCGCGCCCGACGTGGTGGTGTTCCAGTGGTGGCATCCGTTCTTTGCGCCCGCGTTCCGGGCCATGTGCCGGCGAATCCGCCGACGCTCGCAGGCGCGCATCGTGTTCCTCTGCCACAACGTGCTTCCGCACGAATCCAGCCCCATCGACCGCGTGCTGACCCGCTGGGGGCTGGCCGGTGCGCACGCCTTCGTGGTGCAGTCGCGCGAGGACGGGCGAACGCTCGCCGCGCTCACACCGGACGCGGTGGTGAAGTTCAATCCCATGCCGGTCTTCGACCTGTTCGGCGGCAACGCCGAGGACCGCGCCACCGCGCGCGCCCGCCTGGGCGTGGACGGCAACGTGGTGCTGTTCTTCGGGCTGGTGCGACCCTACAAGGGGCTGGGCGCGCTGCTCGACGCGTTCGCGCTGTGCGCGGAGGAGATCGACGGCACGCTGCTGGTGGTGGGCGAGTTCTACGAGCCGCGCGCGCCCTACGACGCGCGCATCCGCTCCCTCGGCATCGAAGCGCGCGTGCGCGTGGTGGACCGCTACGTTCCCAACGAGGCGGTGGGCGGCTTCTTCCGCGCGGCGGACGTGGTGGTACTGCCCTACGTGAGCGCCACCCAGAGCGCCATCGTGCAGACCGCGTTCAGCTTCGAGCGCCCGGTCATCGTGACCGCGGTGGGGGGGTTGCCCGACGTGGTGGCGGACGGGGTCACCGGTTACGTGGTCGCCCCGGGGGATACCGGGGCACTGGCCGCGGCCATGGTCCGCTTCTTCTCCGAGCAGGCGGGGGGGCGCATGGCGCAGGCCATCCGGGCCCGGGCGGGGGAATTCGCGTGGAGCCGGTGTGCCGGGGCCATCCTGGCCGCCGCGGCGGGGGCACCGGGCGAGCAAGCCCTTTAAAAAACGCAATTTGTGGCGGGCGGTGAGTGTGGTATCATCGCGGCCACCGTCGTTCCTATGCCCGCAAAGAGTTCCAGATCCAACCGGGCTGCGGCCGCGAAGCCGCGCCCCGACGTGGCGGCCACCGGGTCCTCCGGGATCCGCTTCCTGTACACCCCGAAAGGGGTGTTCCTCGTGGCGGCCGCGGTGATGATGCTCGCCATCGCCTTCCTGTACCGCGAACTCGTGTTCGGCGGGAAGGTGTTCTTCGCCAGCGACAACCAGGCCGCGGCGAGCTTCGCCGCGGTGGGGGAGAAGGCACTCGCCGCCGGTTCCTATCCGGTGTGGAACCCCTACCTGTTTTCGGGCATGCCCAGCTTCGGCAGCCTGTCGTACACGCCCTGGATCTACCCGGTCAACTTCGTGGTCGGCTTTCTGCGCCGCGCGCTCTTCTTTCCGGAGTACACCTGGCTGCTCTTCCACACCTTTCTCACCGGCCTGGGCACCTACCTGCTGCTGGCCGACCGCGGTGTCACCCGTGCCGCGGCCATCGTGGCCGGCGTGCTGATGATGTGGATGCCGAACCTGGTGGCGGTGGGTGCGAACGGCCACGGCAGCCAGGCGTGCGCGGTCGCCTACCTGCCCTTCGCGCTGCTGTTCTGGGACCGCATCTGGCGGGGAAAGGGCCTGGTCGCCAACGGGGCCGCGCTCGCGCTGGTGCTCGGTTTCTCGATGCTGCGCGGTCACCTGCAGGTGAGCTACTACACCTACCTGCTGGTGGGGCTGCACCTGCTGTTCTTCGGCACCGCGCGCATCGTCGACGGACTGCGCGAGCGCGCGCCGGGGCGCGCGCTGGCCGGGAGCGGTTTCGCCGCCGGAGCGCTGGCGGTGATCGTCGCGCTGTCGCTGGCCATGTGCGCCGTGCTCTACCTGCCGGTGCACGACTACGCGCAGTACTCCATCCGCGGCGCATCCGCGGCGGGCGGCCTGGACTACGGCTACGCCACCTCGTGGAGCCTGCACCCCGCGGAGACGCTCACCTTCGTGGCGCCGTTCTCCTACGGCTTCGGCAAGGAACTCTACCTCGGCCACATGCCGTTCACCGACTACCCCAACTATCTGGGCATCGTGGTGAGTGCATTTGCGCTCGTCGCCCTGTTCGCTGCGCGCACGCGCTGGGTGTTGTTTCTCGCCTTCGTCGCCCTGTTTGCCACGGTGGTCTCCTTCGGCAAGTTCTTTCCGCCGGTCTACGACCTGCTCTTCAAGTTCCTGCCCTACTTCAGCAAGTTCCGCGTGCCGGTGATGATCCTCATCGTGCAGCAACTGGCCGTGATCGGACTGTTCGCGGCGGGACTGGACGCGTTGATCCGCAGCGACCGCACGCAGTTGCGCCGCTGGGCCCTGCGCGGGCTGATGGCGGCGGGGGTGCTCTTCCTGGTGGCGATCTTCTCGCACGGGTACTGGACGGACGGATTCGTGTCGGCGGCTGCGGGAAAGGTGCGCGCCACCCAGAACCCCGAGGAGCAGCGCATGGTGGCGCGGCTGGCGGGTGGCTTCATCGCGGCGGACTTCGTGCAGATCGGGTTGCTCGCCCTGACACTCGCCGCCGCCGTGTTCGCGTTCGCATCGATGCGCAGGATGAGCGCGGTAACGCTGTGCCTGCTGGTGCTGCTGCTGGGCGCGGTGGACTACCACCGTGTGGATCGCTTCATCCTCCACCCCGAGGTATTCCGCTCCCACGACGCGTACCGCATCATCCGTGACAAACCCGACACGCAGCGCTATCTGCAGACAGACGACATGATGACCTTCCTGCAGCAGCAGGAGGGGACGTTCCGCGTGTTTCCCATGGACAGCCCGCAGCGGCCCTTCTCGGCGCTGTTCGCGTCCAACCGGTTCATGGTGTTCGACATCTCGTCGGTGGGCGGGTACCACCCGGCCAAGCTTTCGGCGTACGATGCATTCCTGCCCGCCTTTGCCGGCGCGCTGGCCAACGGCAGCTTCGCGCTGCTGGACATGATGAACGTGCGCTACGTGGTGGCGGGGGCGCGCCTGCCCGATCACCCGCAGCTGCAACCGTTGTGGACGGGGCGCGATTTCGAGGGCCAGCCGCGGGCCATCTACGAGAATACGGGTGCGCTGCCGCGCGCGTGGGTGGTGGGCGATTACCGCGTGGCCGGTTCCGAGCAGGTGCTGGAGGCCATCGCGCAGCCCGGGTTCGATCCGAGGCGAATGGTGTACCTGGATCGCGAGCCGCCGCTGCGCCCCGAGGCGGGGGACAGCAGTGCCGCGGCGGTCGAGACCCGCCGCACCATGGACGAGGTGGCCTTCGCGGTGGACATGGACCGCCCCGGCCTCCTGGTGGTGAGCGAGGTGTTCTATCCCGACTGGAAGGCCACGGTGAACGGTGCGCCCGTCGAGGTGTTGCGCGCCAACGGCGTGCTGCGCGCGCTGGCGCTGCCGGCCGGACACCACGAGGTGGTCTTCGTCTACGACCGCTCGTTGATCGAGAAGAGCGCCGGCATTTCGATCGGCGCTTTCGTACTCACGCTGCTGGTGCTGGTGGCGTCGTGGGTCACGCGCCGAAAGGGAGCGCGGTGGAAACGCTCGTTGTAGTTCCCACCTATAATGAGCGCGAGAATATCGCGCGGCTGGTGGACGCGCTGCTGGCGCTGCCGCTGGATCTGCACATCCTGGTGGTGGACGACAACTCTCCCGACGGCACCGGGACCTTCGTGGACGAATGGGCCAGGCGCGAGCCGCGCCTGCACGTGCTGCACCGGCCCGAGAAGGCGGGCCTGGGTGGTGCCTACATAGCGGGTTTCACCTGGGCGCTCGCGCATACCGACGCACGCTACATATTCGAGATGGACGCCGATTTCTCGCACAACCCCAGCGCGATTCCGGAGTTCCTCGCGCGCATTCCCGACTTCGACCTGGTGATCGGTTCGCGTTACGCGCGCGGCGTCACCGTTGTCAACTGGCCGCTCTCGCGGCTGATCCTCAGCGTGTCCGCCAACATTTATACGCGCATCATCACCGGGCTTCCCCTGCACGATGCCACCGGCGGATTCAAATGCTTCCGGCGCGAGGTGCTTGCGGCCCTGCCGTTGCAGGACGTGCGCAGCGACGGATACTCCTTTCAGATCGAAATGAATTTTCACGTGTGGAAGCGCGGCTACCGCATGGTGGAAATCCCCATCGTCTTCACCGATCGCCTGGTGGGAACCTCCAAGATGTCCCGGCGCATCGTGTGGGAGGCGGCCTTCATGGTGTGGAAGCTGCGTTTCGCGTCGATCTTCAGAAGGATTCCCTGAGCGGTGCAAACCTCGGTCATCATCGTCACCTACAACAGCGCCGGCGTCATCGGTGCCTGTCTCGATTCGCTGGCCGCCGAGGCCGCGGCCGGGATGCTGGAGGTGGTGGTGGTGGACAACGCCAGCGCGGACGGCACGCCGGATGTGGTGCGTGAACGCTATCCGTGGGCCACGCTGCACGCGGGGCGCGAGAACCTGGGGTATTCCAAGGGCGTGAACATCGGCATCCGGCGCGCGCGCGGTCGCTACCTGTTCATCCTCAATCCCGACACGGTGGTGCGGCGTGGGTCGGTGCAGAAGCTGGTGGACTTCATGGAGCGCACGCCGGACGCGGGCATCGTGGGCCCGAAGCTCGTGTTCCACGACGGTACCGTGCAGCTCTCCTGCCGGCGCTTCTATACCTTCCGCGTGCTGCTGATGCGGCGTACCCCGCTGGGGAAGATCTTCCGCGACGAGAGCGCGGTGCGCGAGCACCTCATGCTGGACTTCGACCATGCCTCCACGCGGCAGGTGGACTGGCTCATCGGCGCGGCCATGCTGGTGCGGCGGGAGGCGGTGGACAGTGTGGGTATGATGGACGAGCGCTTCTTTCTGTACTTCGAGGACGTGGACTGGTGCTACCGCATGGCGCAGAAGGGACTCCGCGTCTACTACGTTGCCGACGCGGTGGTGGAACACGGCTACCAGCGCGAGAGCGCGCAGGCGGTGCTGAACCGCTCCTTCGTGGCGCATCTGGTGAGCCTCTTCCGCTACTACGAGAAGTGGAACGCACTCTTCTACTTCCTGAAGCGCTATCGCGAAGTGGGCAAGGTGGTCTTGTTTCTGCTGCTCGACGTGGTCGCGTTCAACGCTGCCTTCCTGGCCGCGTACTACCTGCGCGTGGCGCTGGGGACGCTGTTCACCAACCCCATGTTCCCGGTGCAGGCCTACGAGCGGTTCGTCGTCTTCGAGAATCTGCTGTTCGTGTTCACCTTCCTCGCGCTGGGGTTGTATCGCATCCGTCGCGAGACGCGACCGGTGGACGAGCTCTTTCTCATCGGCCGTGCCATCGTGTTCGCGTCCGTCCTGCTCATGACCAGCACCTACCTGTCACAGATCCGCACCTATTCGCGCATGGTGGTTGCGTTCATGGTGCCATTTGCGATTCTGTTCGACTGGCTGCTGCGCTACGGTGTGCGCCGGCTGCACCGCCGCCTGCTGGTGCTCAAGGTGGACCTGAAGCGGGTGTGCGTGGTAGGGCCCAAGGCGGAGGCGCGTGACATCGAGTTGAAGCTCATGCAGGACGACGAACTCGGCTTCGACGTGGTGGGAATCGTCGACACGGCGGGGCAGAGTGATAGCATCCTGACCGGCACGCTGGGACCGCTGGAGGACCTCGAGAAGATCGTGGAACGCTACCGGTTGCAGCAGGTGGTTGTGTTGCCGGGATCGGTGTCGGACGCGCAGCTGGCCGAAGTGGTGGCCATGGGCCGCCGCCGCGTCATCGACGTCACCATGCTCACCGGCTACGCGACACTGGTGTTCCACCAGGCCCGGGTGTCGGAGTTGCAGGGGAGGCCCATCATCTTCTTTCCGCGCGACACGCGTTACCTGCTGGACCGCTTCGCCAAACGCGCGCTCGACCTGGTGACCGGGACGGTCTTCGCCGTGGTCTCGGCGCCGTTCCATGTGCTATACTCCCTGTACGCTTTTTCGCGGGCGCGCAAGCCGTTCACGGTGCTGGAGCGCCTGGGAGCCCGCGGGGAGCCCCTCGCCCTCCCCATTGCGGGGAGCGGCCGGACGGATGGGCCGTCCGACTTCGTCAATTTTCCCCTGTTCTGGCTGGTCGTCATCGGCAAGATGAGTATTGTGGGACCGTACCCATTGCCCCCCGGCGAAGCACGGTACGTGGGGCGCGTGGGCCGGGTGCGCTTCGAAGTGCGGCCCGGCGTGACGGGGCATTGGCGCGAGGGGGCGGCCGTGATCGGGCGCGAGGATCTGTTCGTGCGCGACGCCGCCTACGTGCAGGACTGGTCGCTGATGAACGACGCGAAGATACTGGTGGCGACGCTCGCGCGCATGATCCGGGGCCGCCGCCGCCTGCTGGATATCACCGCCAATGGCGGACGGATGGAACCATGACTCTTTCACGCGCGACGTGTCCGGCCCTGGTGGTGGGCGTTGTGGTGTCACTGATCCCCAGCGCGGGTGCCGCGCAGTTCTCGTGGCGCAATCACATCGATGCCAGCGCGATCAACGAGGTGGTCTCGCGTGACGGCCGTCTCTACATGGCGACCTACGGTGGGCTGCTGGTGTATGACCCCGCGCGCGGGACGTTCCAGCAGTTTGACAACACCGACGGCCTGCCCTCCAATGCCCTCACCTGTCTCGCCTTCACCCCGGACGGACTGCTGTATATCGGCACCGAGGACATCGGCGTCGCCAAGGTGCGCCTTTCGGCCAACGGACTCACCCTGTTGCGCTCGCTCAATGAGCAGATCGACGGGCTGTCCAGCAATTCCATCCACTCGGTGGCGCTGTGGGATGCCGATGTGGTGTACGGCGCCACGCCGGGCGCGGGAACGATTCGCAACGACTTTGCCTCCGCGCGCTACTTCGCGCGCGACGGACTGCCCGCCGACGACGTCAACGACGTGCTGCCGGACGGTGACGTCGTATTGATGGCCACCGACGGCGGGATCGCGGTGCTCGACCGCCTGGGCCTGCTGCGCCAGCCCAGCGGGGGACCGTCCGAGGCGGCGGTGCTGGGCACGGACGGTTCGCGCATCTGGGTGGGCACCAGCGACGGCGTCTGGCGGCTGGATCCGTCGGACAGTTCGTGGACCGACATCGGACCCGACACGCGCGCCATGCAGTCCCTGTTCTGGGACGGGACCACCATGTGGGGCGGCAGCACGCGCAACCTGTTCCGCTACACCGGCACCGGCGCGAGCTGGACGATATTTCGAGCCGACTCGGTGCTGGTGCGCTACGGGTTCACCGGCGGCAACGGCGCCAACCTGATGCGGGGCTTGAGCGTGGAGTCGAACGGCGACGTGTACGCGGGTGGCATCGTGCTGCAGGACCGCCGTGGTCCAGGCATGATTCGTTTTGACGGTACAAGCATGGAGAATGTGTTTCCAAACACGCCGGGAGCCAACGACGTGATCCGGCTCTCGCAGGACATCGACGGATCGATGTGGGCCTCGTTCCGTAATTTTTACGTGGGCAAGCTGACACCGGCGGGGACCTGGATGAACTACAACTCCTCCCGTCCCGGCATCCAGCTGCCCAGCAACCAGTTCTCCAACGTCACCCTGCTCGCCGATCGCAGCGGTCTCAAGTGGTTCTGCACGCTCTCCAACCCCACCAATCCCAGGCCGCTGGACACGCTGGACGACGGTCGCGACGCCAACTACGGCAACGACGTCTGGGAGCGCAACGACATCCTCTCCGGTGGCGGCGACGGGCTCGGCTCGCTCAATCTGCAACTCGCGGTGGAAGACCCGGCCGGCAACCGCTGGTTCCTGTCCGACGAGTTCTATTCGTCCAGCGGGTGGTGGGGCATCCAGATCCTCAGGGAGGACCGCAGCGCGTGGTTCCAGATGAATCCGGGCAAGGACGCGCGCATGCTCTCGGGCAACGTCACCGACGTCGAATTCGGTTCCAGTTTTGCGTACGTCGCCCTGCGCGAGGTAGGGGTGCAGGTGTGGAGCCACGGCGGCTACGACTGGCCCAACCTGAGCAACGCGTCCAACGACGTCTGGGCCACGCCGGTTTCGCGCGGCAACGGGCTGCCGGCGGAGGCGGAGGTGAACGCGCTCGCGCTGCGCAGCGACCGCGTGTTGTGGATTGCAACCTCGGCGGGCCTGTTCCGTTACGAGTCGGGCAGCACGCGCCGCATCCCGGTCTACACCGGCACCAGCCCTGGCATCCTCAACGACCAGGTGCGCGACGTGGCGCTCGACGCCGATCAGAATCTCTGGGTGGCCACCGATTTCGGGCTCAATCGCATCGCCTTCGACGACGAAGGCGACATCGACGCGTATACCACCGCGGCGGGGTTCATCGCGCTCTCCGGCCTGCGCTACCCGCTCGACATCATTTCACCGCTGGCCCACGCCAGCTGCCAGGTGCTGAGGATGGACCTCGCCAACGACCGGCTCTACGTGGGGACGTACGGAGGACTGTCGGTGGTGGATCTGGTGGAGTCCAGCACAGCCTCGTCGGACCTGTCGCGCGTGTACCTGTATCCGAACCCGGTCTACGCCTCGCGGGGAGCCGATGCGCTCAAGATTCAAAACATCGATGGCCCGGTGACTATCGAAGTCTACAACCTGGAGGGCGAACTGGTGCACTCGCAAACCGCCGATGCGTCCGGTCAGGCGGTGTGGGATCTCACCACGCGCACCGGAGCGGACGCCGGGAGCGGCAACTACCTGGTGCGCATAAGCGGCAATGGCGTGTCGGTGACGAAGTCGATTTCGCTGTTACGCTGATTTCTGACATGACCAAGAAACTCCTGATTGTCGGTGCCGGTGAGGCGGGGCGCATGCTCGCCCGCGAGATTGCCAACCGCGCCCCGGACCAGTTTGCGCTGGTGGGCTTCCTGGACGACGCGTCATCCCTGCGCGACAGCGTGGTGGAGGGCGTGCCGGTGGTGGGTGCCACCGCCGATCTGCCCGGCGCGGTACGCGCGCTCTCGGCCGACGAGGTCCTGATCGCGGTGCCCTCCGCGGGGCGCGACTTCGTTCGGCGCATGGTCTCGCTGTGCCGCGACGCCGCCGTTCCCTACCGCATCGCACCCGGTCTGCTCGAGATCGTCAAGGGGCCCGTGCGCCTGGAGCAGATCCGTGACGTGCGGCCCGAGGACCTGCTGGGGCGGGAGACGGTGGAGTTTGACGAGGGTGAGATTGGTTCGTTCCTGGGTGGGCGCACCGTGCTGGTCACGGGGGCGGGTGGGTCCATCGGTGGCGAGATCTGCCGGCAGGTGGCGCGTTTCGACGTGGCGCGCCTCGTGCTGCTGGGCCGGGGCGAAAACCAGATCTACGAGATCGAGCACGAATTGCGCGAGCGCCACCCGGAACGGGAGGTCGTTCCCGCCATCGTTGACGTGCGCGACACGCGCGCGCTGCGCCGCGTGATGGAGGCACACCGGCCCGATATCGTCTACCACGCCGCCGCGCACAAGCACGTGCACTACATGGAGGCGTTTCCGGCCGAGGCCATCAAGAACAACGTGGTCGGTACCCAGAACGTCATCGACGCCGCGACCGCGGCCGGCACCTCGCGTGTGGTCATGCTCTCCACGGACAAGGCGGTGGAGCCGTGCGGCGTCATGGGCGCGTCCAAGCGCTTCGCCGAATACCTCATGGCCGCGCGCAACGGAGAGGGGGGACCGCGCCTCATCTCGGTACGTTTCGGCAACGTCCTCGCCAGCCGCGGCAGCGTGGTGCCGTTGTTCGTGCACCAGATCCGGACCGGTGGACCGGTCACGGTGAGCCACGAGGCGGCGACGCGCTACTTCATGTCCATCCGCGAGGCGTGCGTGCTCGTGGTCCAGGCGTCGCTCATGGGAGACGGCGGCGAAATATTCATCCTGAAGATGGGCGAACCGATCAGAATCTCGGAGCTGGCGCGCGACCTGATCGCGCTGCACGGCTATCGTCCCGGCGTGGACATCCGCATCCAGTGGACCGGGCTTCGCCCAGGGGAAAAACTGCACGAGGCACTGGTCGCCGACGGCGAGACCGCGGAGGCCTCCACGCACGCGCACATACTGCGCGCGCGGCCGGCACCGCCGCAGGGTGTCGACGTGCTGGAGTCGCTGGCGCGCCTCAGCCGCCTGGCCGGGGAAGAGGACGACGCGGGCATCCGCGAGGAACTCGACCGGGTCATCCCCGACGCGCACCTCTTCGACCCGCGGCCGGGACGCGGCGGGAAGGGCGCGTGACGCCGTGAAGGGACCTGCGCGCGCACGGCTGCCCGCGGTGGCGGGGGGGACACCGGTACGCGAGACGCCGCTTCCGTTCTACCGGGCGGCGGTCGACGAGGCGGACATTGCCGCCGTTTCGGACGCGCTGCGCTCCGGCTGGCTCACATCGGGACCCCGTGCGGTGGAGTTCGAGAACCGCATCCGCGATTACTGCGGGGTGGGAAACGCCATCGCGGTGAGTTCGTGCAGCGAGGCGATGTTTCTCGCACTCAAGGCGCTCGGCGTGGGACCGGGACACGAAGTGGTGACATCGCCGGTCACATTCGCATCCACCGTTCATGCCATCATCCACACCGGCGCCACGCCGGTGCTGGCCGACATCGAGCGGGAAACGCTCTGCGTGGATCCGGACGAGATACGGGCGCGCATGGGCGCAAAGACGCGCGCGCTGCTGCCGGTGCACTTCGCGGGGCAGGCGTGCCGCATCGAGGAGATCGTGGCGCTGGCCGCGGAGCGCGGCGTCGACGTGGTGGAGGACGCGGCGCATTCGTTCGGCGCGCGCGTGGCCGGACGGCGGCTGGGGAGCGAGGGACGGGCCACGACATTCAGCTTCTATGCCACCAAGAACCTCACCACCGCCGAGGGTGGCGCCATCACCACCAACGACGACGATCTCGCGCGGCGTCTGCGGCTGCTGGGCTACCATGGCATGTCGCGCGACAGCTGGAGCCGGTATGCGGATCGTGGCTCGTGGTACTACGAAGTGGAGATGCCGGGGTACAAGTGCAATCTGAGTGACGTGCACGCGGCGCTCGGGCTGGCGCAGCTGGCCCGTATCGACGGACTGCTCGAGAAGCGGCGCGAAATCGCCGCCGCCCTGTCGGCGGCCATGGGCGATTGCGATGCCGTGGAACTGCCGCTTGAGCGGCCGGGCAACTGGCACACCTGGCATCTGTACGTCATTCAGCTGCGTCCCGGGGTGCTGCGCATCGGGCGTGACGAGTTCATCGCTGCACTGCGCGCAGAGAACGTGGGCAGTTCGGTTCATTTCATCCCCATCCATCGTCACCCCTTCTTTCGTCCCTACCTGCCGCGCGATGCGCGTTTCCCGGTGAGCGACGACTATTACTCGCGCTGCGTTTCCCTGCCCATCTTTCCCGACATGACGGCCGGCGATGTTCGCGACGTCGCCGAAGCGGTGACGCGCATCGCAGACCACTTCCGGGCCGGCTGATCGTCCATGAACATCGCGGTGCTCGACTCTCTGCCAGCGGAACTCGACGCGCTCGCCGATGCAGCGCCGCGGGCAACGTTCTACCACACGCGCGTCTGGCTGGAATCGCTGGCCGCGGCCTACCCGCGCATGTCCCTGCGCTGCCTGCTGGCCACGGATGCGGGCGCCGTGCGTGGCTACCTCCCCTTCTTCGTTTCGCGCCGCGGGCCGCTTCGCACCTGCTGGTCGCTGCCTTTCGGCACCTACGGCGGCCCGGTGAGCGACGGGGGCGACGTCGATCGCGCCCTGCTGGCCGCCTACCGCGATCAGTTGTCCCGGCCGGGAACGATCGAGGCCGGGTTGGTGGACTTCCACAGCGGCGCACCGGATAGCGGTGCAAAGGCGGAAACGGCCGTCACCCACATAGTCGATCTGCGCGGAGGGTTCGACGTGGTGTGGAACGAGCGCTTCGACAAGCCCCGCCGCCGCCGCGTGCGGCGCGCGGAGGAGAACGGGGTGGAGGTGCGGCGCGCCCAGGGTGAGGAGGACGTGCGGCGGTTCGTCGACGTCTACCGCCAGCGGCTCGACGCGTGGAAGACGGGTGGGGGACACCCGGAGCAGCTGTTTCTGGAACTGGTGCGGCGTGGGGGCGGCAAGCGCACGGCGCTCTTTGTGGCGACACACGAGGGCGGCATCATCGGGGGTCACCTCAATCTGTATCACCGCAAGTCGGTGATCGCGTGGTATGGCATGGCGTCGGCGCGCGGCGATGAACTCAACGCGGGCACGCTGCTGTACGCACGCTGCATCCGCGATGCGTGCCAGGAGGGCTACGCCGACTACAACCTGGGGGCCAGCCTGGGGAAGCGCTCGCTCATCGACTACAAGAAATCGCTGGGGGGCGTCGAGTATCGTTATCGGATTGTTCGCCACCGGCGTTTCGTCGGACGGCTCATCGGCGCACTGCGCGGGATGCGGATGTCGGGATGACGCAGACGCGCTCGCGTTTCTTCGGCAACACTGTCTGGCTGGCGGTATCCACCGTGGTTGCCACCGGGCTCACGCTGGCGCAGATGAAGATACTCGCCGCCAACCTGCCGCTGGCCCTGTTTGGTCTGTTTGCATCGCTGCGCGGTCTGTCGCTGCTGGTTTCCATGCTGGCGGCGAACGGATTCCCCCAGCTGCTGGTCCGCTTCCTGCCCGAGCACGCCGCGCATCGTGCCGGTGCACGTGCGTTGCGCCTGAGCGCAACGTCGTTCACGGCCACCGTCGTGCTGAGCGCCGCGTTGCTGGCGGGTGTGTGGGCGTTTTCCGGAACGCTCTTTCGCCAGGCGCCGGCCGGTGAGGTGGGCGGGCCGTTGCTGGCGTGGTTCGCCGTCACCACCCTGGCGGTGGCGCTCAAGCTGGTGCTCTACGGGGGATTCAACGGACTGCGGCGCTTCGGGTCGCAGACGGTGGTGGAAACGCTTTCGCTGGCCGCGCAGGTGGCGTGGATGGCCGCGGTCGCGGACGCGCTGACGCTCACCCGACTGTTCGAGATCACCGGGGTCACATCGCTGGCGACGGTTCTGGTGGCGCTTCCGTGGTACCTGCGTGGGCTTCGGCACGACGCGGGGAGCGCGTCGACGCAGGCAGCGCCGGCGGCGCGCGACGAGTACCTGCACTACTGGGGTGGTGCGGTGGGCCTGAGCCTGGTGGCGATCGCGTTCACCGATGCCGACCGCTGGGTCCTCTCCAACGTGCTCGCGCTGGAAGCGCTCTCCCTGTTCCACGTGGCGTCGCGCATCGCGCGCCTCGCCAACCGTTTCATCGCCATCCCCGTGCTCGCGTTCCAGCCCGAGGCGACGCGCATGCAGGCCGAGGGACGGCCCGAGGCGCTGGAGTTGTCGGTCCGAACCTTCCTGAAGACCAACATCCTGCTGGCGGTGCTGGCCACGGCGGGGATCATGGTCTACGCCACGCCGCTCATCGAACTGGCATCGAGCCGGGAGTTCGCGGGCGCACGTACCACGCTGTGGCTGCTCGCCGCGTCGACACCGATTACCGCCATGACGGCATCGCTTACCGCGGTCATGAAGGCGCTGGACGGAATCCGCGCGGCGTTCTTCTGCGATCTGGCGTGGGCGCTGGTGTATCTGGCGGGCATGCTGACGCTCACCCCCCGGCTGGGCGTGGAGGGGACGGGCGTGGCGTTGCTGCTCGCGTGCGGGGTGCAGGCGCTGCTCGCCTTCCGCCTGGCGGTCATCCGCCCGCGCACGGGTGTGGCGCTGGCCACGCTGTTGCGTTCGCTCGCCTGCGCCGCGGCGGCATTCCTGCCCGCGGTGGTGGCGTTTGCGCTGCAGGCACCGCTGCTGGTGGTGCTGCTGCTGGCGCCGCCGGCGGTGTGGATCTACCTGCGGCTTTCGCGCTGGATCGGCGTACTCGCACCCGACGAGCGCGCGCGGCTGCGCCAGGTGGTGTCGGGTGGGCGCATGTCCGCCCTGGCGGGGTGGATCGCGTGAAACACCTGCTGATGATCGTGCCCTTCTTTCCGCCCATGGGCGGGGGGGGCGTGTACCGGCCCCTGTCGTTCGTGCGCTACCTTCCCGCCAACGGCTGGCGTGTCACCGTGATCGCACAGCGGGGCGATGCGTTCTGGATCCGTGACGAGAGCCTGCTGGAACGCGTCCCGTCCTCGACGCGCGTGATTCGAACGCGCACCTGGAGCGGGCAGGCGGTGTTGCGGCGCGGGGGCGCCGGCGCTCAGCGCCGGTCTTCAAGGCGCTTCGGCCTGCTGCGGCGCAGCGCCTCCGCGCTAATGGTTCCGGACAGCTACATCGGCTGGTATCCCTTTGCGTTGCGTGCGGCGATGCGCGAGGTGCGGGGCGGGACGGTGGACGCGATCTACTCGACCTCGCCGCCGGAGACCGCGCACCTGGTGGGCGGGGCGGTGGCGCGACGGAGCGGGTTGCCGTGGGTGGCCGACTTCCGCGATCCATGGATGAACCTGCACCTGATGGACGTGCCCAGCCGCGCGCACGCGGCATTGCACGCCCGCCTGGAGCGCTCGGTGTGCAGGCGCGCGCACACGGTGGTGACGACGGCCTGGAGCGAAACGTTGTTGCGGCGGGCGTGCCCGCCGGCCGGGATAACCCGCATTCCCAACGGCTACGACGGCGCGGAGATGGCCGCGCTGGAAATGCTGCTGCCGCCGCCGTCCGGGCCCATGCGCATCGTACACGCGGGCATGTTGACCCAGCGCCGCAGCGCCGGGCCGTTTCTGGAGGCGCTGCGCGTGTTCCTCGACCGGCGCCCGGACGCGCGCGGTGCGGTGGACGTGGAGTTCGCGGGCGCCCGCGAGGATGAAAACGAACTCGCGCTGCAACGGCTCGGTCTGGCGGACTGCGTACGCTTCGTGGATACCCTGCCGCACCCGGAGGCACTGCGACGGGAGCGCACGGCGCACGTCCTGCTCTTGATCAAGCACACCGATCCGCGGTACAACGGCCTGGTGCCGGGCAAACTGTACGAGTACGTGGGTGTATGTCGTCCCATGCTGGCGCTGGCGCCGGCGGGTGAGGCGCGTTCATTGGTGGAATCGCTGCGGCGGGGAGAAACGGCCGACCCGGACGATGTGGCGGCAATTGCGCGCGCCATGGAGCGCATGTTCGACCTGTACCGCGCCGGTTCCCTGGACACGCACTATGATCTCTCGCCGCGTCCCGAACTGGATCGTTCCCGCCAGGCCACGGCGCTGGCCGGACTGCTCGACCGTGTCACCGGGGGAAACGCATGAGCACGCGATGGAAAGATGCGCTGCTGCCGGTATTGCTGCTGGTGGCAATGATGCTGCCGCTGCGCCATGGCTTCACCGACGACGGATTCATTCATATCCAGTACGCGCGCAACATCATGACCCGGGGCGAATACGCCTTTAATCCGGGGGAGGTTTCGTTTGGAACCACCAGTCCGCTGTGGGTGATGGCGCTGGCCGTGGCGGGCAAGGTGGCAGCGGGGCCGGACGGGCTGGTCGGCGCGAGCCGCTTCTTCTCCTGGCTGGCGGCGCTGGCGACGCTGCTGGTGGTACACCGCGCCCTGCTGGTGCTGGGGGCGTCGCGCCTGGCGGCGCTGTGCGGGACGCTGGCGTTCGCGGCCGACGCGTGGTTCGTGCGCTGGTCGGCGCTGGGGATGGAGTCGTCGGCCGCGGCGTGGGCGGCGGCGCTCATGGTGCTCATGTCCTTCGACGCCTACTCGGGTCCCACGCGGGCGGCGCGTTTCGCCGCCGCGGCGGCGGTGGGCGCGCTCATCCGTCCGGAGATGTACCTGGCGTTTCCGGTCTTCGTGCTGGCGGCGCTCACGCTGCGCCCGCGCCCGCGCCTGCGTACGCTGCTGGTGGCCGCCGCCGTGGCCGCGGCCCTGCTGCTGCCGTGGTTGCTGTTCGCGAAGTGGCACATCGGAAGCTTCCTGCCCAACACCGCCGGCGCCAAGAGCGGCGGAATGGTGCGCGATCCGGTGACGTTCATCCGGAATTTCTCGCCGGTCGTGAAGGTCATTGCGAGCACGCAGGCGGTTGCGCTGCTGGCGTTGCTGGTCGATCTGGTGGTGTCGCGCCGCGCGGCGGTGGCACTGTCGCGCGAGTTGCGCTTCACGATGCTGTGGGTGATCGCCCTGCCACTGGCGTACGTGGTGGCGGACATTCAGATCCTGTCGCGCTATCTGCTGCTCATTGCGCCCGCCATCTGCGTGGTCGGCTGGCGCGCCGCGGGCAGCCTGGCCGAACGGCTGGCGCCGCGCCGTGCCGCACTCGCGATGGGGTCGGCGGCACTGCTGGCGGTGGCCGGCAACGCGGCGTTCTACACGCGGGTGGTGCTGCCGCCTTCGATTGCCTTCAGCGAGGACCTGCAGTCGAACATGGTGGGGCTGGCGCGTTACCTGCATGACAACTCCATGCCGGACGTGGTGGTCGCCGCGGCGGACATTGGTTACCTCGCCTATTACTCCGAGCGGCGCGTGCTCGACCTGGGCGGGCTGGTGGAGCCGAAGACGGCCCAACTGCGCGAGTCCTATGATTACGAGGAGATTATCGAGCGCGGCCTGTACTTCGGCGTTCCCGGGTACCCGCGCGTGGACTACCTGGTGGATCGCGACCACCAACCGGATCGCTTCACCAATCGGATCGTGAACGGACACACGTTCACACCGGTGTACGCGACGGTGGTGCGCAACCTCGGCATCCGCAAACCGGGTGAGTTTCATTACACGCTGTACCGGGTAATGCCGGCGGTGGGGGAGGGACCGTGAGCTTCACGCTCCCGGACATTGCAGTACCGCCGGAACTCGCTCCGGATGAGATGCCGGATCTCCTGCGCCACTGGTACCTGGGTCCACGCGCGCGCCGGCACATGATGCTGCGCCGCTTCGCGGAGGTGGACGGGCGTCTGGGTGCGTCTGCGGGAGAGCGCGTGCTCGACGTTGGATCCGCCTGGGGGTTCAATGTCATGGCGCTCAACCGACTGGGTCTGCGCGCCGTCGGTGTGGACCTGGTGCCCGACCAGTTCCCGGTGGGGGCGAGAATCGCGGCGCACAACGGGGTGGCGTTCGACGTTGCCGGTGCCGACGCGTCGGCGCTGCCGTTTCCGGATGGGCGCTTCGATCGCATCACCATGGTCGAGACCTTCGAACACATTTTCGAGGAGGATCGTCCGCACGCCCTGGCGGAATGCCTGCGCGTGCTGCGCCCGGGCGGGACGATGGTTCTCTCCACACCCAACCACGCCAGTGCGGTGGAGCGGTTCAAGCGCGTGGCCGTGCGCCACGGCTGGATACGCGGACGCCTGCCATCCATGTGCCTGCCCGACGCGGGCAGCGCGCGCGACGAGTACCACCCCTACCGCTATCACAACCCGCTTCCCGCGCGCGACATCGCGGCACTGTTGCACAGCGCGGGATTCGAGGTGACGGGAACGGCCTACTTCCTCTTCACCCTCAAGAACACGCCGGACTCGCTCTTCGGCGCGTGGTCCGCGCTGGAGCGCGGTCTCGAACGAACCCCGCTGCTGCGCGGCGTGGCCGCCACCGTCTGTGTGGTGGCCCGCCGCCCCCGCTAGGTCCCCCGGGCCTCATTTATAGAGAGAACTGGAAGCGTGGGGGAGTACAACTCCGCCCGCTTCTCCCCGTCCCCAGGGGCACGGGTCGATTTCTGTCCCTGTCTCGCGTTTTAGCTTGACCGTCGTCCCTAAAAGTCCCTAAAATCCGGCCTCAAGTGGTGCATTGTCCCTAACTAATCCGTAAATCGCTGTTTTTCAAAGAGTTAGGCTGCTCATGCAGGGCAACTTCGGCGAAAAACATTTGCACGCCATCGATCCCAAGGGCCGGCTTCAGCTGTCCCGGGCGGCCCGCGAGCATTTCAAGCTCAAGAAGGGCGACCGGCTCCACCTGCTGCCGAACATCGAGGATCCTCCGTTCCTGGAGATCCGCAACGCGGCCCAGTGGGAAGAGTATGAGCGTCGGTTCCTGAGCCAGGCCCCCGGCGACCTGAAACGGGACTTCGTGCGTTTCGTCCAGCTCCACCGCGAGACGGTGGTGGCCGACGCGCAGGGCCGCCTCATTGTCCCCAGGGGACTGCGCGATCGTTGCCAGCTCGGCGCGGAAGTGGTCGTCATCAACATGAACGCCTGCGTCGAAGTCTGGAATCCCAAACACGTTGAACAGCGCTACGCCGAAATGGCGAAGGCGTTCAAGCACATCAACAACTCGTTCTTTTAAATGCTGGCGGTGGTCGTTCCATATGCGCGCACGCACGCACGGGTGCGAACCAGGGAGAGAATGCTGCACGTCCCGGTGATGACCGAAGAGGTGGTGCGCTACCTCCTGCACGACCGCTCGCGCGTGGTGGTGGACGGCACCGTGGGCTTCGGCGGCCATGCGGAGGCAATCCTGCGCGCCAGCGCCGGCGTGCGTGTGATCGGCATCGATCGCGATCCGGTGGCCATCGAGAGCACCGCGCGGCGTCTCAGCCGCTTCTCGGACCGCTTGACCCTCGTGCAGGGGCACTACTCGGATCTGGAGGGGGCGCTCGCGGGGGTGGGGATGGTGGACGGGATCCTGCTGGATCTGGGCATCTCCAGCCCGCAGATAGACGATGCCCGACGCGGGTTCGCGCACGGGGCCAGCGGTCCGCTGGACATGCGCATGGGAGGCGACGGTGAGACCGCGGCCGATCTGCTGCACCGCTCCGGCATTGATGAAATTGCACGACTGCTCAAGGAATACGGCGAGGTCCGGCAGCCGCGTCGTGTAGCTCGCGCGATCCGCGCCGCCGCGGATCGCGACGAGCTGCGAACCACCGCCGATCTGCGCGCGGCCGTGGTCGCGGTGCTGGGGCGCAGCGTCGCCCCGGGCGAACTGTCACGCGTGTTTCAGGCGGTGCGCATCGCCGTGAACAGCGAGCTGGACCATCTGCGCCGCCTTCTCGACCGCGCCCCGGCCGTGCTGCGACCCGGCGGGCGCCTGGTGGTGTTGAGCTACCACTCGCTCGAGGATCGAATGGTCAAGGAGTTCATGCGCGACGCGGCCAGTGCATGCGTGTGCCCGCCCAGCGTGCCGGTGTGCGTGTGCGGCCGCAAGCCGTCGCTGCACATCCTCACACGCCGCGCGGTGCGCGCGGGCGATGCGGAGACTGCAAGCAACCCGCGGGCTCGGAGTGCGCTGCTGCGCGCGGCAGAGAAGATCGACCGGGAGCGTGCGTCGTGAAGCGCCGCCACGTGGCCATCGCCGCGGGACGCTTTCTGCTCGACGCGCTGTCCGGAAAGCTGGGCGTACCGATGATGGTGATGGCCTATGCCACCTCCTCCGTATTCCTGCTCGCCTACGTCTCCACCCAGGTCTACACCAACAGTCTCATGGAGACGATCGCGGAGAAGAAGCGCTCCCGCCAGGCACTGGAGGAGCGCATCGGGGTTCTGACCGCGCAGTACACCACCCTGACTGCGAAGTCGCGTATCTCGCGGCAATGCGAGGAGACGATGGGCATGGTGAGCGCGAACATGAACGATGTCGTGCGCGTGGCGGTCGAGGGCGATGCACTGCCGGAGTCGCCGGTCGAGCCGCGCGTGCGCGTCAACGAGGTGCTGGGTACTGAGATCAGCGATCTTACCCAGGTGGTGGGCGAGTGACGAGCCGCGCTCAAAAGCGGCGCCTGTGCGTTGTGGGCGGTGTATTCGTCATCGCCATTCTGGGTCTGTGGGGCCGGCTGGTGCAGGTGCAGTACCTGCGCCACGACGCCTACGCGGCGCGCGCCGCCGAGCAGCGCGAATCCTCGGTCGAGGTGGCGGCCACGCGCGGCGGTATCTTCGACCGTGATGGGCGGCCGCTCGCGCTGAATATCCGCCGCTGCTCGGTGGCCGTGCAACCGGATCGCGTGAAGGACGCAGCGGGTGTCAGTCGTGTCCTGTCCGCGAAGCTCGGCGTCTCCCGGGATGTGGTGCGGCAGAAGCTGCGCTCCCGCAAGTCATACGTGTACGTCAGGCATGATGCGATGCTGGACGAGACCGCGCGCACGGAGCTGGCCCGTCTGCGCGGCGTTGCGGTGGAGGTCAAGGCCAACCGCATCTACCCGTACGATGCGGTCGGCAGCAAGGTGGTCGGTTTTGTCAGCCGGGAGAACCGGGGGCTCTCCGGTGTGGAGGCCGCCTACGACGACGCGCTGCGCGGCGCACCCGGGCGCGAGAAGATAATTCGCAACGGCGTGTACGAAAGCGAACGCTATTACCGCTTCGTCGACCGCAAGCCGCGTGACGGCAAGCACGTGTATCTGACCATCGACGCCACCGTGCAGGACATCGCGGAGAACGAACTGCGCCGAGCGGTGGTCGAGAACGACGCGCGAGGCGGCGCCATCATCGTCATGGAGGTTGCCACCGGCGACGTGCTGGCCCTGGCGGAGGCGCCGGCAGTGGGGACGCGCGATGGCTCATCGCGCGCCGACTCGCTGTGGACGCTGCGCAGCGTATCGCACATCTACGAACCCGGATCCACCTTCAAGCTGGTCACCGCGGCCGCCCTGCTGGAGAAGTCTTCGGTGGCGCCCGCCGATTCCTTCGACGCCGAGGACGGGCGCGCCGATCTCGGCTTCGCGGTCATCCGCGATCCCCATCCGCACCGCTACCTCACCGTGGAGGAGGCCTTCGCACTCTCCAGTAATATCGTGATGGCCAAGGCGGTAAGCACGCTCTCCGCGGGCGATTTCTATGGATACGCGCACCTGTTCGGGTTCGGCGCGCGCACCGGGATCGGCCTGCCTGGAGAGTCGGCCGGCACCGTGCCGGAGATCGGCCGCTGGTCGGCGCGTACCAAGGCCACCATGGCGTTCGGCCAGGAAGTGGCGGTAACACCGATACAGATGCTGAACGCCTTTGCCTCCATCGCCAACGGCGGTCTCATGATGATGCCGCGTCTGGTGAAGGCGGTCGTCGATCCGGCCACCGGTGAGGCGGCGCGCTCCGAGCCGGTGGTGGTTCGCCGCGTGGTGACCGAAGAGACCGCGGCGATACTGCGCGAGTTCTGCCTGAACGTGGTCGAGGAGGGCACCGCCAAGGCCGCACGCGTGGAGTTCATGCGCGTCGCGGGCAAGACCGGCACCGCGCAGAAGGCGGGCCAGCGCGGCTACGTCGCCAACAAGTACATTTCGAGCTTCGTCGGATTCGCGCCCTACGAGAGCCCGCGCATCGCCTGCCTGGTCATGCTCGACGAGCCGCACTGGTCGGCCCGTTTCGGCGGTGACTCCGCGGCGCCCGTCTTTGCGCGCGTGTGCCGCAGCCTGGCCAGCGCCACCCCCATCTTCGACGATGTTCTCTCCGTGGAGACGCTCGCGGTTGCCGCCGATTCCGGCCGGCGCAATGCCGCGCCGAACTTCCTGCGCATGGAACGCCAGGCCGCGCTGGACTACGCGCGCCGGCGTGGCAGCAACGTGCTCGTGCAGGGCGATGGCGGACGCGTGGTGGCGCAGGTGCCCGCACCCGGGGCGAGGATGGATCGCAATGGCGTCATTCGCCTGCTGGTTGCGGCCGGCGGCGTGGACGGGCGCACGCGGGGCGACTTCGAACGCAACGCGCGCCTGCGAATGGCGTACCGCGACGCCTCGGCCGCGGGCAGGCGCGATGACGATCAAGCGGGTCTCGGCGCGATTGCACGCACCATGGCCATCGCCGGCCAGGCGGCGGTTGCGAGCGCCATGGTGGGGCGTTAGGGCCTGGAAAAGATGCTCACGATGACCGGGAAGAACGACGCGCACACGATGACTCTGGGATCGTTGATCGACGCCCTGGGTGTGCTGGTGCTGACCCCGCTGGACGGCGGCACGCGCACCCTGGTCGTGCGAGGCATCGCAGTCGATTCGCGCAAGGTGCAGGACGGCGATCTGTTCGTTGCGGTGCCCGGTACCGCGGTGGACGGGCACGCGTTCATCGGTGACGCGCTGGCGCGCGGGGCGGTTGCCGTGGTTGCCGAGCGCCCGGTTTCGTCCCTTGGAGTTCCCTGTGTGGTGGTGGAGAGTTCCGCGCGCGCGCTGGCCCTGCTGTCCGCGCGTTTCCACGGGGACGCGGCCGCGGATCTGCGCCTGTGCGGCGTCACCGGGACCAACGGCAAGACGTCCACCGCCCACCTGGTCCGTTCCATCATGATGGCGGCCGGGCGGCGCATGGGGATCATCGGAACGCTGGGACACGGCGTCGACACGCTGGTGCGCGATCCGCACACCACGCCCGACGCCCTTACGTTGCACTCCTGGTTCCGCGTCATGCGGGACCAGCACTGTTTCGGGGTGGTCATGGAGGTCAGTTCTCATGCCGTGCGGCAACATCGAACATGGGGATTGGACTTCGAGGTCGGGATACTTACGAATGTCACTCACGACCACCTCGATTTTCACGGAAGCATGGGCGACTACAAGTCCGCGAAGGCTGAGTTCTGCAACTCGCTCGTGGACCCCGGCCGGCGCAAGCCCGCCGGGACGCTCGTGTTCTGGATTGACGACGCCAACGCGCGCGAAATCGGCGCCGCGTTTCGCGGCCGCAAGATTGCGGTCGGCACCGGCGACGACGCCGACGTGCGCGTACGCGATATGGACGTCTCCATACACGCGACGCGTTTCACCCTGTTGTTGCCCGGCGGTGGGGAAATACGCCCCGATATGAAGCTGCTGGGCGGATTCGTGCCCGCCAACGCGGCGCTCGCGGCGGTCGCCTGCATGCAGATGGGGGCGACCCCGGAGCAGGCGCGTGCGGGACTGGAGGCGGTCGCGCATATCCCGGGACGGTTCGAAGCGCTGGGGGGCGGCGGGCGCCCCGTGGTCGTGATCGACTATGCGCACACACCGGACGGGTTCGAGCGGGTGCTGGAGACATGTCGCGGCCTCAAGCCCCGGCGCCTGGTGGCGGTTTTTGGATGCGGTGGCGACCGCGACCAGGCCAAGCGGCCCGTGATGGGCGCGCTGGCGGAACGTTTCTGCGACCGGATCTATCTCACCACCGACAACCCGCGTTCGGAACGCGCCGAGACGATCGTCGAAGACGTGCTGGGCGGGATTGAGAATCGCACCCGCGTGGTCGTCGAACCCGACCGCGCGCGGGCCATCGCCGCCGCTCTCGCCGCCAGCGGCCCCGACGACGTGGTGGCGCTGCTCGGCAAGGGTCACGAGGAATACCAGATCATCGGAACGAAGAAGATCCCCTACAGCGAACGCGCTGAGGCGGAGGAGGCGCTGGCGCAATGGCGTGCGCGGTGATCGTCAGAACCCTGGAATGGGTGCGCGATGAGTTGGAGGCCGCCGGGCAACTGGTGGACGCGTCCCTCTGTGCGGACGCGGCCCTGCTCGCCTGGTCGGGCGCCACCATCGACACCCGCGCCGAGTGCGCGGGCCGTCTCTTCTTCGCCATCGCCGGGGAACATACCGACGGACATCGCTTCGCGCTGAACGCCTACCAGGCGGGAAGCCCCGCGGTGATCATTTCCAGCGCCGCCGCGTGCGGGGGGCTGCGGGCGGCGGGTGCCCCGTATTTCCTCGTGCGCGACTCACGTGGCGCGTTGCAGGAACTAGCGCGCGGCTACCGGCGGCACCTCGATGCACAGGTGGTGGCCGTGACCGGGTCGAGCGGCAAGACGACCACCAAGGAGTACGTTCGTGCCGTGCTGCGCACCAAGTTTCGTACCCACGCCAATCGGGGTAACTTCAACAGTCAGATCGGCGTGCCCATCACCATCCTGGAAGCCGACCAGCACTGCGAGTACCTGGTGTGCGAGGTGGGCGCCAACCAGATCGGCGAGATCGACCTGCTGGGCGCTCTGCTGCGCCCGGACATCGTGGTGATCACGAATATCGGCGACGCGCACGTGGGGCACTTCGGCTCGCGTGGCGCCATCGCGCGCGAAAAGGGATCGATCCTGGCCCATCAGACCGCGGATGGACACGCCATCCTGCCGCGCGACGACGACTATTTCGAGAAGCTGAGCGCCATCGTGCAGGGACGGCTCTCCAGCTTCGGCCGGTCGCCCACGGCCGACTTCAGGCTTGCGAACCTCTCGTTCGGGGACGGGATACTCTCGTTCACGATCAACGGGGAGCCGGTAGGCCTGTCAGCCGTGGGCGACTACAACGCGCTCAACGCGTGCGCGGCGTTCGCGGTGGGGGATGTGTGCGGTGTGGATGCGGCGCGCCAGCGCGACGCGTTCCTGTCCGTGCGTCCCATGCCGGGGCGCGGGCGGATTCACACCGCCGCCGGTGTCACCATCATCGACGAGTCTTACAATGCGAGCCCGGCCAGCATGCGCAAGTCACTGGCGATGCTCGCGCAACTCGACGCCGGCCGTCGCGTGGCGGTGCTGGGCGACATGAAGGAGCTGGGTGATGCATCCGCCGCCGCGCACCGCGGGGTCGGCGAGGAGATCGCTCGCTTGAAGCTCGATCGCGTCTACTGGCTGGGTGAGGAGGCGAAGGTCGTGCAGGGCGGTGTCAGCGCGGTGGCGCCGGACACGACCGTGCATGCCCACGCGGATCTCGAGCGGCTGGTGTCGGCGGTGGCCGCGGACAGCCGCGATGGGGACGTGATTCTCGTCAAGGCATCACGGGCGTGCAAGCTGGATGAATTCGCGACCGGGCTTCTCGGCGCGCTGGTGGCGCGGAACTGAACGGAGGCAACAACCCCCCCATGCTGTACCACCTGCTGTATCCGCTGCATACCGAGATCTCGGCGTTCAACGTCTTCCGCTACATCACGTTCCGTTCCGCCTACGCCATGGTCACGGCATTGCTCATCAGTTTCGTGCTGGGGCCCGCGCTCATCCGCCTGCTGCGGCGCACACAGATGTTCCAGGTGATCCGTCAGGAGGGACCGCAGACACACCACGCCAAGGCGGGCACACCCACCATGGGCGGGCTGCTCATTCTGACCGCGATCCTGGTTCCGGCGCTGCTGTGGTGCAACCTCACCAACCGCTATGTGCAGATAGCGCTCATCACCACCGTGTGGACCGGCGCGCTGGGGTTCTTCGACGACTACCTGCGCGTGGTGAAGCGGCGCCCCAAAGGACTGGTGGGGCGTTACAAGCTGATCGGGCAGATGACGCTGGGCCTGGCGCTGGGCGCCTTTCTGTACTGGAATCCGGTGGCACGCGACGCGGGCACGCTCACCAGCATTCCGTTTGCCAAGGGACTGTTCATCAACTTCGGGTTGTTCTTCATCTTGCTGGTTGCGCTGGTGGTGACGGCCACCAGCAACGCGGTGAACCTGGCCGACGGCGTGGACGGGCTCGCCATCGGGCTCTCCGCTTTCTGCTTCTTCGCCTTCGCGGGGCTGGCGTACGTGAGCGGCCACCGCGTGTTCTCAGACTACCTGAACATCATGTACCTGGAGGGAAGCGGTGAGCTGGCGGTCTACTGCATGGCGGCGGTGGGCGCCTCACTTGGTTTCCTGTGGTACAACGCGCATCCCGCGGAAGTGTTCATGGGCGACACCGGCTCGTTGTCGCTGGGCGGCACCCTGGGTGCCATCGCGGTGCTGCTCAAGCGCGAGCTTCTGCTCGTCATCATTGGCGGGTTGTTCGTTGCCGAGGCGCTGAGCGTGATCATGCAGGTCGTCTCCTTCAAGCTGACCGGCAAACGGGTGTTCAAGATGGCGCCGTTGCACCATCACTTCGAACTGTCCGGATGGCACGAGAACAAGGTTGTGGTGCGTTTCTGGATTGCCGGTGCGTTGCTGGCGCTGCTGAGTCTGAGCACACTGAAACTCCAGTAGGGCGATGGCGAACTTCGACGAATATCATAGCTTTCTCGTGGTCGGGCTGGCGCGCAGCGGTGTCGCGGTGAGCGCACTGCTGGCTTCTCACGGGCACGCGGTGTCGGTCTACGACGATGACCCGCAGGCCATGGCACGCTTTGCAGATTCCGAAGTGGCCCGGGATTTCAAGCAACGCGTTGTGACCCTGTCGCGGCAGGACGCGGCTGTCGCCGCCACGCGCAGCGACTGTGTCGTGGTCAGCCCCGGCGTGCCGATGGAGCACCCGCTCATCGTGGCGGCGCGCGGCGCGGGCGTTCCCGTCATTGGCGAGATCGAAGCAGCCTGGCACTACACGCGGGCGCGCATCGTGGGCGTGACGGGCACCAACGGCAAGTCGACCACGGTGGGTGTGATCGGTGAGATCCTCGCCGCCGCGGGTGACGACGTGGTGGTGGCCGGAAACGTGGGCACGCCGCTGGCGGATGTGCTGCGCGAGCGCGATCCGCACACGCTGGTGCTGGAGCTCTCCAGCTTCCAGCTGGACACCATCGACCAGTTTCGTGTGGACGTCGCCGTGCTGCTCAATGTGACGCCGGACCACCTGGATCGCTACCAGCGTTCCATGGCGAAGTACGCGGCGTCCAAGGCGCGCATCCTCAACCGTGCTGGCGAGGAGACATGGTACGTGTATAACGCCGAGGATGCGGCCGCGGTGCGTATCGCGAGCGGCCATCGTGGTCCGGTCGTACCCTTCAGTTCCATGCGCTCGCTGGACCGCGGCGTCTTCTTCGACGGCGGGGCGGTGGTGCGGGTGTGGGACGGCCAGCGTGTGGAGGTCATCCGCCGCGGCGAGTTCACCCCGGCCGGAATCCACAACCTCGAGAACGCCCTGGCGGCGATCGCCGCGGTGATCCCGCTGGGCGTCGACCTGGCGTCCATACGCAGCGCGTTGCGGGCCTATCGCGCGCTGCCGCATCGGATGGAAATGGTGCGGGTGGTGGACGGCGTGGCTTACATCAACGACTCCAAGGCCACCAACGTGGATGCGGCCATCAAGAGCCTGATGAGCGTGGAGGGTCCGGTGGTGGTGATCCTCGGCGGTCGCGACAAGGACGGCGACTTTGCCGCACTCGTCCCGCAGCTGGGGCGGGTGAAACGCGCGGTTCTGATCGGCGAGGCGAGCACCGCCATCCGCGCCGCACTGACCGGGCACTGTGAAATGGCGGATGCGGGTGACATGCGCGATGCGGTGAACACCGCCCGTGCAGCGACCGCGCCCGGCGACACGGTACTGCTGGCGCCGGCGTGCGCCAGCTTCGACATGTTCAAGAACTACCAGGACCGTGGGGAAACGTTTCGCGCGTGCGTGAACGCGCTCTAGGAGGGATTGTGCGGCAGGGCACCGTCGAATCGACCGGACGTCCGTCCACGCGTGGCCAGGAAATGCTGCGCATGGTGATGGACACCCGCATCCTGGTGATCACCATGTTCCTGATGGCGATCGGGGTGAGCCTGGTGCTCTCCTCGAGTTCGTTCTTCGCGGGAGGGAAGTTCGGCGATGAGTTTGCCCTCATGCGCAACCACGCCACCCGCTGCCTGGTGGCCGTTGTGGTGCTGTTTCTGGCCTCGCGCGTGGACTACCGGGTCTATCGCAAGGCCGCGCCCATGCTGCTGCTCACCGGGCTGGTCCTGATGGCCGGGTTGTTCGTGTTTGGGGCCAACATCCGCGACACACAACGCTGGTACATCATTCCCTTCATCAAGACCACACTGCAGCCGTCCGAGATTGCGCGCACCGGACTGGTGTTCTTCCTGGCGTACTGGATTGCGAAACGGGGAAACGACATTGCCGACTTCCGCCGCGGCTTTCTTCCCGCGGCGGCCGCCATCGGACTGGTGGCGGGGTTGTCGGCCGCCATGCCCAACTTCGGGACCGCCGTCGCCACCATTCTCATTTCGCTCATCATTCTTTTCGTGGGTGGCGCGCGTCTGCTGCACATTGGCGCGTTCATGGCCGCGGGCGCTGCGCTGGCCGCATTCGCCCTCATCCGCTACGACTACGTGCGCGAGCGCGTGGCCGCCTTTCTCGGTCACGGCGGGTCTCCCACCGGCATGAACTGGCAGGTGGACCAGTCGCTCATCGCGCTTGGCTCCGGTGGTCTTTTCGGTGTCGGTTTCGGTCACAGCGAACAGAAGCTGAGCTGGCTGCCGGACGCATATACCGACTTCATCTTCTCCATCGTGGGGGAAGAGGGCGGACTGTTGTTCACCCTGCTGGTGAGTGGTGCGTTTCTCGCCATCACCCTGCGCGCGCTGAAGATCTCGCACGAGTGCAGCGATCGTTTCGGCCAGCTGCTCGGCGTGGGCATCGCCGCGTCGCTGTTCGTCTATGCAATCCTCAACATGTACGTGGTGACGGGGCTGTTTCCGGTGACGGGCCTGCCACTTCCTTTCCTCAGCTACGGCGGATCAGCTCTGGTGGTGAACGCGTTCGCGGTGGGCGTGCTTCTCAATTTGTCGCGCCGGCGCGTCAGCGCGCGGCGCGGCGCACCGATGAGCTGGGCCCCGTGGCCGGCGGCGGGTACGCGATGAGCGACACGCTGCGCATCGTGGTGGCCGGTGGTGGCACGGGGGGGCACGTCTACCCGGGCATTGCCATCGTGGAGTGTCTGCGGGAGCGCGCCGCAACCGAGGCGCTGTTTGTCGGAGCGCGCGGCGGTGTGGAGGAGGGAATACTGGCCCGCGCGGGTTTCCCGTGCGAGCTGTTGCCGGGATACGGACTGCGTGGCGCGTCCCTCGCGCGCCGCCTGTTGTTCCCCGTGGTACTGGCGCGCGGTGTTGCACGCGCACTTGCCATACTCGCGACGTTTCGCCCGCATGTCGTTCTGGGTACCGGTGGATACGCCAGCGCCGCCATGGTCATCGCCGCCGTGCTGCGGGGCACGCCGCGCGTGCTGCAGGAGCAGAACAGCGTGGCCGGCCTCGTCAACCGCCGGCTGGCGCGTTTTGCCGACCTGGTGCTGCTCGCGTTCGAAGAATCCATCCCTTCGCTGCCGCGCGGCACGCGCACGCTGGTGGTGGGAAATCCCATCCGCAAACTCCCGCGGGCGGGCCGCGAGGCGGCCGCAAAGCGCTTTGGTCTGCACGCGTCGCGGCGCACGGTGCTGGTGGTGGGTGGCAGCCGCGGTGCGCGGACGCTCAACCTGGCCGGGGCCGACGCCGCCCCACGCATCGCCGAGGCGCTGGACATTCAGTTTCTGATGCTGGTAGGCGCCAGCGATCGCCCGCAGGTGGAGCGGCGTCTGGGCGCCGCGAAGACGCGCGTGTGCGTGCTGGACTACCTGGACGAAATGCAGGATGCCTACGCGCTGGCGGACCTCGCGGTGGCACGCTCGGGTGCGTCGTCGGTGTTCGAACTCGCCGCCTTCGGCGTCCCCGCCATCCTCGTCCCCTATCCGTACGCGGCCGACGGGCACCAGGAGGGGAACGCGGCGCCGCTGGTGGCGCGCGGTGCTGCGCGCATGGTTGCGGATGCGGAACTCGACGGCGAGCGTCTGGCGCGCGAGGTAACCGATCTGATGTCTTCGCCGGAGCGGCTGGGGACGATGGGCGCGGCCATGAAAGCGTGGGCGACACCGGACGCGGGACAGCGCGCCGCGGATGCCATCCTGGACATCTGTAAAAAAAAAGACCCGGTGAGGTTGGCGGCATGAGGGGGAATGACTGACATGGTGTTCCTGGGACGAACCAGACGGGTGCATTTCGTGGGTGTCGGCGGAATCGGGATGAGCGGCATCGCGGAAGTGCTGCTCAATCTGGGCTTCGAAGTCAGCGGTTCGGACCTCAAGGCATCCGACACCACCGCGCGCCTGCAGGAGATGGGCGCCGCGGTGTGGACGGGACATGAGGGAGCGCACGTCGCGGGAGCGGACGTCGTGGTGTATTCGAGCGCGGTCAAGCCGGATAATCCCGAGCTGGTGGAGGCGGTACGCCAGGACATTCCCATCATCCCGCGCGGCGAGATGCTCGCCGAACTGATGCGCCTCAAGTACGCGGTCACGGTGGCGGGCGCCCACGGCAAGACGTCGACCACTTCCCTCATCGCATCGGTGCTGGCGCAGGGTGGGCTGGATCCCACGGTTATCGTGGGCGGCAAGGTGCGCGCGCTTTCGAGCAACGCACGGCTGGGCGGAAGTCGCTACGTCGTGGCGGAAGCGGACGAGAGCGACGGGCAGTTCGTCAACCTGCCGTCCTCGGTTGCGGTGATCACCAACATCGATCTCGAACACCTCGACTTCTACCCGGACCTGGCCGCCATCGAGGACGCGTTCGTGGCCTACGCCAACCGCGTGCCGTTCTATGGCGCGGTGGTGCTGTGCGCCGACGACGCGCGCGTGGTGGATATCGCGGCGCGCCTGCGGCGGCGCAAGGTCACCTACTCGCTGGGTGGCGAGGCCGACGTGGCGGGCCGCGTGGTGGAGCGGGGGCCGGGGTGGACGCGATTCGCGGTGCGCAACGGCCGCGCCGACATAGGCGACGTCCGCCTGCCCATCCCCGGCGATCACTACGCGCGCAACGCGCTGGCGGCCATTGCCACCGGGCTGTGGCTCGACATTCCGTTCGAGCAGGTGCGCTCGGGGCTGGAATCGTGGCAGGGGGTGGGACGGCGGTTCGAAATGAAGGGCGAGGCGGCCGGCGTGATCGTGGTGGATGACTACGGGCACCACCCCACCGAGATCGCCGCCACCATTCAGGCGGCGCTGTCCAGCTACCAGCGGCGCCTGTTCGTGCTGTTTCAGCCGCACCGTTACTCGCGCACGCGCGACCTCGCGGAGCAGTTCGCCGCGTGCTTCGACGGTGCGCACCGGGTGCTGGTGAGCGACATCTACCCGGCGGGCGAGAAGCCCATCGAGGGGATCGGTGTGGACACGATCATCGACCGCGTGCGTGAGCACGGCGGTGTGTCCGTTGCGCACACGGCATCCTTCGAGGAAATGGTGGCGCGTGTGGCGGACGAGGTACGCGAGGGCGACCTCGTCATCACCATGGGTGCGGGCGACATCACCCGGGTTGGAGACATGGTGCTGGCCGCGCTGGCGGCTGCACCCGGAAGGAAAGGATGAACGGTGGGCGCCGTCATCGACTGGAAGATCGTGGCGAAGGAACTCGCGTCCTTCCTGGGTGCGCGGGTGCGCATCTCGGAGCCCATGTCGAAGCACACCACCATCGGCGTCGGGGGGCCGGCGCGGATCATGGTATTGCCGCAGACGTCCGCGGAGGTGGCGCGCGTGGTGCGCTACGCGCTGCGGCGGGGTGTCCCCTACCTGCCGGTGGGAAAGGGGTCGAACCTGATCGTGCGCGATGCGGGCTACGACGGAATCGTGGTCCAGCTGGCCGCGCACTTCACCGGGGTGCATCTGAATCAGCGCAGCGTGTGCGCGGAGGGCGGCGCCTCGTTTGCCGCGCTGGCGCGGCGCATGACCAAGCTGGGACGCACGGGGCTCGAGTTCGCGGTGGGTATTCCCGGTTCGGTGGGAGGGGCGGTGCGCATGAATGCGGGCGCCTTCGGCGGCGAAGTGAAGGACGTTCTGCAGCGCGTACGCCTCGTGGACGGGGAAGGACACTTTCGGTCGCTGCGTGCCACGGATCTGGAGTTCTCCTACCGGCACACGTCTCTGCCCGCGCGGGCCATCGTGGTCGACGCCACCTTCAGCTGTGTGCCGGGCGCAATTCGAACCGACGTGTACGAGCGGTCGGTGGCGAGAAAGAAGACACAGCCCATCTGGGAGCGGAGTTTCGGCAGTACGTTCGTGAATCCGCCGGGGCGATTCGCGGCGGAAATGATCGAGGGGTGCGGATTGAAGGGCCGGCGGCAGGGCGGGGCGATGTTCTCGGACCTGCACGCGAATTTCATTGTCAACATCGACGGCCATGCCACGGCCGCCGATGTGGAAGCGCTGATTGAGATCGCGCGCGACGCGGTCCGGGCACGATACGGCGTGGATCTAAAGACGGAGGTGATCGTCATTGGCAATCGTGGATAAGAGTCGTGAACGCAAGGCGGCGATTCGTGCGCGTGCGGGCCGCGTCATCGCGGTGTTTGTCGTCGGTGTGCTGATCGTGTCGTCGATGTACCTGTACAACTACGCGACCACCTCGCAACGCTTCGCCATCGAGCGCGTGGAACTCGCCGGGCTCTCGCGCGTTCCGGAGAACGACCTGCGCCGGCTGGTCGCCGATCTCGACGGCGCCAACATCCTGCTGGCGCCACTGGATGCGTGCGAGGCCCGTCTGGAGGCGCACCCGCGCATCGAGCGCGTCACCGCCCGGCGTGTGCTTCCCAACCGGGTCACCTACAGCATCACCGAGCGCGAGCCGGTGGCGCTGGTGTTTACCGACCGTTTCTATGAGATCGACGCCGCGGGCATGGTCATGCCCGGCGACACCTACACGGCCCTGCTCGACCTGCCCACCATCACCGGTGTTCCCGCCGCCGAGGTGCGGCCGGGTGAGGTGTGCCGCGACCCCATGGTGACGGGTGCGCTGGAGGCGCTGGTCGTGTGCCGCTCGTGGGGCGGCGAGTTCGCCGAGGAGATCGCGGAGCTGCGTGCCACCAGCTCCGGCCTGTCGATCCGGTCGCTGCGCGAGGACTGCGTCCTGCTGGTGGGGGATGCGGACTTCGAGAAGCGCTTGCGAAAGTTCTTTCTGTTGCGTGACGAACTGGCGAGGCGGGAGTCGCCGGGCCGTCTGATCGATCTGCGCTTCGACAATCAGGTCGTCTTGCGCAGCGGCATCTAGCCCCAAACGGTGTGAAGGAGGGAAGGGCATGATCATGAAGAGCCCGAGAAAGGTCATCGGCGCCATCGACATGGGAACCACCAAGGTGGCCGCGCTGGTGGCGGAGGAAACCGGCGCCGTCCTGCGCGTGATCGGTGTGGGGGTCGCCCCGTCCGAGGGAATGCGCCAGGGCGTCGTGGTGGATATCGACCGCGCCCGCAGTTGCGTCATCCAGGCGGTCCGCGAGGCCGAGCAGATGGCGGCGGTGGCACCCCGGCGCTACAACGTGGGTGCGGCGGGTGAGCACATTCGCAGCATGAACAGCCGCGGCGTGGTGTCGGTGGCGGGGGCCGACTCCGAGATCGGCAACGACGACGTGGCGCGCGCGCTGGACGTGGCGCGCAAATTTTCCTTGCCACCCGATCGTGAGATCATTCATACCCTGCCACAGGAGTTTATCGTTGACAGGCAGCGGGGAATTCGACAGCCTGCCGGCATGTATGGCGCGCGCCTGGAGGCGCGCGTCCACGTTGTGACCGCATCGCGTCCCGCGCTGGACAACCTGGCCAAGACGCTGATGCTCGCCGGCGTGGAGCTGGGCGAGATCGTCCTGGAGCCGCTCGCGTCGGCGACGGCGGTGCTGACAGGCGACGAGCGCGAGGCCGGTGTCATGGTGCTGGACATCGGCGGTGGGACCACCGACGTGCTGCTGGTGGCCGACGGATGCGTCGTCGCCAGCGGCGTCATCGGGCTCGGCGGCCACAATGTGACGGCGGATATCGCCTATGGCCTGCGGACCTCCCCCCGCGAGGCGGAACGCCTCAAGGTGGAACACGGCTGCGCGGTCTCGACGTTGGTGCCGGGGAGCGCGGCCGTTGACGTATCGATGGTGGCCGGGCGCGGGCCCCGGCGCGTGGCGCGCCAGGTGCTCAGCGGCATCATCGAGCCGCGGCTGACGGAGTTGTTCGGGCTGATCGACCAGCAGATCGGCGGCAACGGCCTGAAGCGGACCCTGGGGGCCGGTGTCGTCGTGACGGGCGGTGCCGCCATGATGGAGGGCATGCGCGAACTGGCCGAGCAGGTCTTCGACCTGCCGGTGCGCATCGGAACTCCCGCCGGGGTCGGCGGACTCGCGGAGGTGGTGGCGCACCCGCGCTTCGCGACGAGCGTCGGATTGCTGCGAACGCTGGCGCCCGTGGGGGCGGCCGGCGAGGAAGCGTCGGAGCGAGCGGGTCGCTTCACGCTGGGACTGCATCAAGTCAAACGAGCCATCGCCAGTTTAATCTGACCGGCGGGAAGGAGAAGACCATGCGCTTCGAACTGGAAGAGGACAAGAAGCTCACGGTGCTGCGAGTCATCGGTGTCGGTGGCGCGGGCGGCAATGCGGTCAACCGGATGGTTTCGGCTGACTTCAAGGGCGTGGATTTCGTCGCGGTGAACACGGATCTGCAGGTGCTGCGCGAGTCGCAGGCGTTCACCAAGATCCAGATCGGTGAGGACCTGACCCGCGGGCTCGGCTCCGGCGGCGACCCCCGGGTGGGGCGCGAGGCCGCCGAGGAGAGTATCGAGGCCATCCGAACCGCGGTGGCGGGCGCGGACATGGTGTTCATCACCGCAGGCATGGGGGGTGGCACCGGCACCGGCGCGGCGCCGGTGGTGGCGGCGCTGGCCCGGGAAGCCGGCGCGCTCACGGTGGGTATCGTCACGCGCCCCTTCTTCTTTGAAGGGATGCCGCGGCTCAGGCAGGCGGAGACCGGCATCGCCACCTTCGCGGAGTCGGTGGACACGCTGATCGTGATCCCCAATGACAAGTTGCTCGAGACCTCCGACGACGACACCTCGATGCTGGACGCGTTTGCCGCCGCCGATGACGTGCTGTGCGGCGCGACGCGGGGTATCTCCTCGCTGATCACCGAGACCGGCGTGGTGAATCTCGACTTCGCCGATGTGCGCAGCGTCATGAAGAACGGCGGTGCGGCGTTGATGGGATCCGGGGTGGCAAGCGGCCCCAACGCCGCGGAGGAAGCGGCGCTCATGGCCATCCACAGCCCGTTGCTCGACGACGTATCCATCCAGGGTGCCACGTCGATCCTGGTGAACATCACCGGGCCCGCGTCGCTCGGGATCCGCCAGATCAGCAAGGCGGCCACCGTGGTGAACAACGAGGCCGGGGCGGGTGCGCACGTGTTCCTGGGAACGGTTATCGACGAGTACGTTCCCGAGGGTGAGGTGCGTGTCACCGTGATTGCAACCGGCTTCCAGGTGTCGGCGCACTCGTCGGTGGTCGCCGCCCCGCGTGCCGAGTCACGCACGCCGGCGCCCGCCGCGGATGTGGCCCGCCCGGTGCCGGCGCGGCAGCCGCGCCCCGAAGCGCGGCCCGCGCAGCCCGCGGCCGCTGCACAGCCGCCCCGCGTGGAGAGCGTGCCGATGATGAGCCGGATATCCGATGGCGAGCCGATGGATGACGAGGAGCCGGTGATCAGCTTTCCGGACATCCTCGCCAGCGGGAACTCGATGATCGAGTTCGAGGAGGATCCGGAGGAATCTGACGAGCCTGTGATCATGGACAACGGATCCATCCGGTCGTTCAATCCGGAAGTGTTCCGCGTCCCGACGTTCGTGCGCAAGCAGATGGACTGATCGACAGGAGGCGAAGTGTCGTTCTGGACCCGGTTGTTGCGGGGATCGGCCGGAGATCTTTACCATCGCGGCATACAGCTCTACAACGAGGGGAACTACGACGAAGCCGTGCAGGTGCTGGAGGAGGTCGTCGAGGACGGCATCCGCCGGGCCAACCCCTACGCCAAGCTCGGGGCGTTCTACGCCGCGGAGGCCCACGCCCGCATCGGCACCGCCCACCTGCACCGGGGTGAGATGGGGGGCGCCCGTCAGCACTTCGCCCGTGCGCTGGACGAGAACCCGCACTATCCCGACCTCCACTACTACCTCGGCCTGGTCGAGCACCAGGAGGGGAATCTCGAGACCGCCATCGAACACCTCCGGCGCGCGGTCGAGTTGAACCCCCAGTACGCCGAGGCCACCTGTCTGCTCGGCATTGCCCTCCACGACGCCGGCTTCTTCGACCGCGCCAGCGAGAGCTTTGGTCGTGCGCTGGAACTCGTGCGCAGCACGCCCAACCCGGTCAGCCGCATCTTCGTTGAGAAGCTGGAGGCGCGCGCCTTCGACCTGCCGGTTCTGCAGGAACTGCGCGAGATGGTCTCGGATCCCGAGGGATACGCGCAGTCTTTGCGCCAGGCCACCAATGCGTTCAACCGCGGGGAGTACCACCAGGCGGCGCAGTTGTTCCAGTCCGCGCTGGATCGGCATCCGCACTACGCCGATCTGCACGCGCGGCTTGGCCTGGCGCGAATGGAGAACGGGGAACTGGATACCGCCCTGGACGCATTGCGCCGCGCGCTGGAAATCAACCCCAACTACATCGAGGCGCGCTACTACCTGGGGGCCGCACTGTTCCGCCGCGGCGACTACGACACCAGCGTGGAAGAGCTGGAGCGCACGGTGGGCGAGCAGGGCAGCTACGCCGACGTGCATTGCCAGTTGGGGCTGTCGCGCCTGGCACTGGGTGACTTCGACGGCGCGCGCTCGGCGCTGGCGCGCGCGCTGGAGATTTCACCGGGTTACGCGAAAGCCCACTACCTCGCGGGGCTCGCGCTCTACGCGGCGGGCATGACGGCGGAGGCGGCGGCGTCGCTGCGCCGCGCGGTCGAACTCAGGCCCGACCTCTCCGCCGCGCGCATCGATCTCGGCGTGCACGCGCTGCGCGAAGAGCGCTGGAGCGAGGCCGCGGCCGAGTTCGAGGCCGCCCTGGGCGCCGCGCCCGGCCACGCGGACGCGATGTGCCTGCTGGGAACGGCGTTTCTGGGCATGGACCGGGCGGAGGAGGCGGTGCGCTGCTTCGATGAGGCGCTTGCCCTGAATCCGGGTTACGTGGATGCGCGCAAGAAGCTCGCGCTGGTGCACTACCTGGCGGGCGACTGGGAGGCGGCGGAGGTGCAGATCGATGCGGCGCTCGAAGCCCAGCCCGACTTCGCCGATCTCCACAAGATCCGCGGCGACATTCTGCTCAAGCGGGGCGATGTGGCGGGGGCGCACGACGCGTACGCCGGTGCGGCGGCCATCAATCCGGACTATTCGGACGCCGTGCTGGGGCTGGTGGTCACGCTGCGCCGCGATGGCCGGGGCCGCGAGGCGGACGCAACGTTGCGGCGGTTCATGGCGCGCCATCCGCACGACGTGATGGCACGCACCCTCCTCACCGTGGACAAGATCCCCATCCCCGACGCATAAAAAAAGAAAGGGTTCCCGAGGGCCCGGCGCCGTAACTTCGTGGAACGGGATACAGGAAGAGGAAACTTGTCCCCGAACTAACAGGCCGTCGATGCTCCGAGAATCCTTTCGACTTGAGTCTAGCCACGTTACTCCCCTCCGTCAACCGAGCCCCCCGAGATTTACCCCCCGGGCACGGGCGGATGCTATCGCGGACTGATGGGTCCGCAATCCCAACGGCGTTAGTTCACATGCCGGTACGGTGCGGTGCTTCCAGTCCTGCGTGAAGGGGAGGGGCAATGAAAAACGGCGCCCCGATTCCTCGGGCCGCCGTCATGCGCGGAGCAATCCTGCGTGCCGCCGCTAGATGACCTTCTTGATCTTGCCGGTGCGGATGCAGGCGGTGCAGACGGACGCGGTCTTTACGCGACCGTCGATCTCAACCCTGATCTTCTGCAGGTTCGGCAACCAGCGACGCTTGGTCAGGTTGTGCGCGTGACTAACTTTGTTGCCCACAGTGGGGCCCTTGGCGCATACGGCGCAGCGACGGCTCATTCCATGTACCTCCGTTATAGACCCTGGAACCGGGGTTGGCTTACCATACCAGAGCCGAACGCGTAAGGCAAGGAGTTGTCGATGGTTCAGGAACGAGCCCGCCCTGCGGCCCGCCGGCCGCCCCCCGCCCTCGAGGACGCCTGCCAGTACCTCAAAGGGGTCGGGCCCGCGCGTGCCCTCAACCTTCGCCGGCTGGGCATCGAGAATGTCAACGACCTCTTAACTCACTTTCCCAGAACCTATTACGACCGCCGGCAGCTGGCCGCCATCGCGCGCCTGCAGCCCGGCATCGAAGAGACCTTCGTGGCCCGCGTGCTCAGCGTCACCCAGCGCGGACCCTTTCGGCGCCGGTCCATCCTCACGGCAGCGGTCGGTGACGACACCGGCATCGTGCAGGTGGTGTGGTTCAACCAGCCGTACCTGGCGAAGCATCTCAGACCGGGCCGGGAGCTGGTGGTGAGCGGCCGGCTCACCTTCTTTCGCGGGCAGCGGCAGGTGGTGAACCCGGAATTCGAATTGCTCGGCGAGGAGGGAGACGAATCGCCGGGGAAAATCGTTCCGGTATACCGCCTCACCAGCGGTGTCACCCAGCGCTACCTGCGTTCGGTGATGGCGAAGGTGCTCGACACGCACGCCGGTGCGGTGGCGGAGACGCTGCCGCAGCAGCTGGTGGACGAGTATCACCTGCCCTCGCGCATCGCTGCGCTGCGCGCCATGCACTTTCCCGACGACGAGGACGCGCGCGAACGGGCGCTGCAACGTATGAAGCTCGAGGAACTGTTCTACATGCAGCTCATCCTCTCGCTGCAGCGCGCGCGGCGCATGGAACAGGCGGCCCGCCCGCGTCTGGCCACCGCGTACGAACTGGAGCGGCGCTTCATCGAGGCGCAACGTTTCTCCCTCACCCGTGCCCAGCAGCGCGTGCTGGACGAGATCCACGCCGACCTCGCCACGCCGCACGGCATGAACCGCCTGCTGCAGGGAGACGTCGGTTCCGGAAAGACCATTGTCGCGGGTGCCGCCATGCTGGCCGCGGTGGAGGCGGGCCACCAGGCGGCCATGATGGTCCCCACCGAGATCCTCGCCATCCAGCACTTCCGCACCCTGGTGCCGCACATGGAGCGGCTGGGCGTGCGCATGTCGCTGCTGGTGGGCTCGCTCAAGGCGCCGGACAAGAAGCGCGTACACGCGGGTCTCAAGGACGGGAGCATCCAGATGGTGGTGGGGACGCACGCGCTGATCCAGTCCGACGTCGCCTTCCGCCGCCTTGCGCTGGCGGTGATCGACGAGCAGCACCGCTTCGGCGTGCGTCAGCGCGCAGTGCTGGCGGCGCAGGATCCGCACATTCTGGTGATGACCGCGACGCCGATTCCGCGCACGCTGGCGCTCACCGCGTACGCCGACCTCGACATCTCGGTGATCGACGAGATGCCGCCGGGACGCGCGCCGGTGAAGACGCGGGTGGTTCCGCCCGAGAAGCGGGAGTCGATGTATGCGTACATCCGTGAGCGCCAGGCGGCCGGGGAGCAGGCCTACCTGCTGTACCCGCTCATCGAAGAGACCGAGAAGCAGGACATGGAGGCGGCGGAGGGGGCCTTCGCCGAACTGTCGGCCGGGTTGCTCAAGGGCGTGCCCATGGCGGTGCTGCACGGGCGCATGACCATGACCGAGAAGGACGAGGTCATGAACGCGTTCAACGCCGGCGTTGTGCGCGTGCTGGTTTCAACCACGGTGGTCGAAGTGGGGGTCCACGTGCCGCAGGCCACCATCATGGCCATCCACCACGCCGAGCGGTTCGGCCTGTCACAACTCCACCAGTTGCGGGGCCGCGTGGGGCGCGGGGGGCGCGAGGGATTCTGTTTTCTGCTGGTGGGTGACGGTGCGTCGCCGGAGGCGATGGACCGCCTGGGCGTGCTGGTGCGCGAGGCGGACGGCTTTCGTATCGCCGAGGAGGATTTGCGCATCCGCGGACCCGGCGAGTTCCTGGGAACCCGCCAGCACGGCGTGCCCGGTTTCCGCGTGGCCAACCCGCTGCGCGACCGGGCGCTGGTGGAGCGGGCCAGCGCGGCGGTCAAGGCCCTGCTGGACGCGGACGCGCGGCTCGGGAGCTCCGACGGCCGCCGCTGCCGGGACCACCTGCGCGCCGTGCTCTCCGAGGACGTCGCCGCGGGTGCATTCGCGGTCTCGTAGCGTTACAATCCGAATTCGGTGTCGATTCTCCGGTGGAGCGCTCCGCGCCGGAGCGGCTATGTTGCCCCGCGAACACGAACGCGGAGGGATTGCGATGAACCAGACCATGCCCAATACCCGGGAAATGGAGCGCGCGGTTTTCGCGCGCGATGCGTCTTATGACGGTGTCTTCGTGCTCGCGGTGCGCACCACGGGGATCTTCTGCCGGCCCTCGTGCCCGGCGCGCAAGCCGCTGCCCGAAAACATCGAGTACTTCGCGAGCGCCCGTGACGCCATCTTTGCGGGTTACCGCGCGTGCCGCCGCTGCCGGCCCATGGAAGCCGCGGGGGCGGCGCCCGAATGGATTCGCGGCCTCATCGACCGCGTGGAGGAAGACCCGGGTGCGCGCATCAGCGACGACGATATCCGCGCCATGCGGCTCGACCCGGCGCGCGTGCGGCGCTACTTCATGGAGCGCCACGGCATGACCTTCCACGCCTGGTGCCGCGGCCGGCGCATGATCGACGCCCTCACGGAGATCCGCGAGGGGGCGGGCATCGACGACGTCGTGTTCGAGCACGGCTACGAGTCGCACAGCGGCTTCCGTGACGCGTTTGTCAAGGCCTTCGGCACCGCGCCGGGGCGGGCGCGCGCGAGCGACGCCATTGCGGTCACCCTCGCCACCACGCCGCTGGGACCGATGATCCTCGGCGCGACGCCGCGCGCGGTGTGCCTGGCCGAGTACACCACGCGGCGCATGCTGGCCCGGCAGATGAAGATTCTCTCGCGGCGTTTCGACTGCGCCATCGTGCCCGGCGTCACCGACGTGCTGCGGCGCGCCAGCGCGGAGCTGGAAGAGTACTTTGCCGGCACGCGGCGCCGCTTCGAGGTGGCGCTGGAGGCGCCGGGTACGCCGTTCCAGGAGGCCGTGTGGGCGGCGCTGCTGCGCATCCCGTACGGAGAGACGCGCTCCTACGAAGATATCGCGCGCGAGATCGGCAGCGCCGCCGCGGTGCGCGCCGTGGGAACCGCCAACGGCATGAACCGCATCGGCATCCTCATTCCGTGCCATCGCGTCGTCAAGAAGAGCGGCGAGCTGGGTGGCTACGGCGGCGGGCGCTGGCGCAAGCAGGCGCTGCTCGACCTGGAGCGCGGTGGGCCGCAAACCACAACCCGGGAGTCATGACATGCACATCGCCCTTCGCATCGCCGCCCTCGTCACCCTCCTGGCCACCGGTGGCGCCACACCCGCGGGCACGCTCTCCCGCGATGCGGCCGTGTCCCAGCTGCTGGCGCTGCACCGGGAGGTGTTGGCCGCGCACCGCGCCGGTGACGCCGCGGCCATCGTGGCACGCGAGTCGGAAGACTACGTGACGTCCGGCCGCGGCGAGGTCACCTTCCCGACGCTGGAGGAACGCCGGCGGCAGTTTGGCGCCTACCTGGCCAGCACGCGCTTCGAAACCTACGAAGACCTCATCGAGCCGGTGGTGCAGGTATCGCCCGATGGCCAGCTGGGCTGGGTGATCGCGCGGGTGGGCGCGCGCGGCCTGCAGGAGAAGGGTGATGGCACCAGCGAGCGCGTCGAGTTCGTGTGCGCGTGGATCGAGTTGTACGAAAGCCGCGACGGGCGCTGGTTCCGGGTGGGCAATCTGGCCACGTTCGGACCGGAGGCAGAATCGGGGCAATGAAACGGGTTGCCGGGCTTCGCCCTGCGTCGTAGAATGCCCTGGAGCGGTGGAAGCCGCCGTGAACAAGGAGAAAATATCATGCGTTCTTTCATGCGGGTGCGTTCTCTCGCGCCCATTATGGCGGTGGTGCTGGTGTGCGGGGCCGCGGCGCTGCTTGCCTCGTGTTATCCGGGCGACAGCCTGACGGTGTCCGAGGCAGACGTCGTTGTCACGACATTCGACAACGCCGTCGATTTTGCGGACCTCACGAATTACGCCCTGGTGGATTCTGTCTATCACCTCGTGGGTGACGGCAAGGATGAAATCTCACGCGCCTACGACGCGCAGATGCTCGCGCAGGTCAGGAGCAACATGGATGGCCTGGGCTTCACCGAGGTGGCGGATACCAACGCCGCCGATGTGATCCTGGTGATGGCGGTGACCACCACCGAATACCGGGGCTACTATTCGTACGGGTGCTACTACTACTGCGGCTGGTACTACCCGCCCTACTGGGGATCGTACACATACACGATCGGCACCATCCTCATCAACATGGCGCGGCGCGATCCAGGCGCCAGCAGGGTACCGGTGGCGTGGCTGGCCGCGCTCAACGGCTACTCGGACAAGAACAGCAACGGGCAGCGCATCAAGAGCGGGATCAACCAGGCGTTCGCGCAGTCCAAATACCTCGGGGCGGGCAAGTGATGAGCAACAACTACAGGAACATGATGATGTTTGCGTTGGCGTGCTTGCTGATGCTCGGTTCCGTGAGCGGCGCCCGCGCGCAGGAGTGGTACGGCGCGGCGACCTGGCAGATATCGATTCCATCCGGCGACACCAAGGACTTCGTGAACAGCACGAGCTTCGGCGGCTTTGGTCTCGACTTCCGCAAAGTGGTCAAGCCCAAGACCACGGCCGGTTTCATGGCGGGGTGGAACATCTTCCACGAACGGCGCACCGGCACGGACGCCTTTGGCGACGTCACCGTGACCGGAACCCAGGACCGCTACATCAACGCGTTCCCGCTCATGGTGAACGTCCACCGCTACTTCGGTGAACGCCGGGGGACGCAGTTGTACATGGGCCTGAACGCTGGTGGCTTCATCGTCCTCCAGAAGTTCGCGCTGGGGGTCTGGGCGGTCAAGGATGACACGTGGGACTGGGGGCTCGCCCCCGAGGTGGGTGTCATTTTTCCGATGCAGTCCGGCGCCGGGTTCATGATCAACGCCCGCTACAACTGGTCGCCCACCGCGCAGGACCTTACGGGCAACGACGTGGATCTCACCTACTGGGGGATCAACATCGGTTTTGTCTGGGAGCAGTACTGATCGCGGCGGGATTTCCCGAAGCGGCAGCTTTTGCCAGTGCGGGCGGCGATCCCTCGGGGTCGGCCGCCCGCCTCTTTTCTTGCCCGGGGCAAGGGAACCCGCTGCTGGCGTGATATTTGCTGGGTAACGACCGGCGCCTGCCGGCCCGGCCGCATGGCAGCCGGGCCCGACACCGGGCCACGCCGCGGCCCGCGCGGCGCGCAAAGGCCGATTCCGAGCAACCGACGGGGTGATTGCGCGATGATCATTCAGTGCCAGAGCTGTGCGGCAAAGTACTTCCTGCCCGAGGAGAGGGTCCCGGACCAGGCGCTGAAGGTGCGCTGCCCGCAGTGCCGGGGTGTGTTCATGCTCGAGCCGCGCCCGGAGCCGGTTTCGGCCGGCGTGGCAGCCCCGTCAAAGAAGAAATCCCAACCCGCCGCCGCACCCGCCGCTCCCGAAATGGAAGCGCCGGCGCCGGCCGGCCGGCCCGCGACGGCCAAGCCATCATCGCGCCCGTCCCGCGGGGGACGAAGCCCCGAAGACCGGGCAAAGAGGTTGGCGCGCGTTCTCGTCTCAGATATTCTGTACTACAACCGCGAGCGCCGGGACGAAGCACTCGAGGACGGAACCCTGATGACAGCACTGGGCGAAGAGATCAAGAAGTCATGGGAACTCTACAAGGAAAAGGTCGGCCCGGAAGCTGCGCAGTCGACCAACTACTTCAAGGAAGCCTTGAACGAGATTCTGGCCGATGGCCAGGAAGTCTTCTGATTCACCCGCCGGTGCTCCCCCGGTGCTGCGCGCCATGAAGGAAAAGCGCGCCGTCTTCGTGGTCGCCGACGAGCCTGCCTACCTGGAGCAGGTCTTCTCCCTGTGCACGGACGCTCCCGCCGCCGCCGCACGCTTCTCGTCTCTCGATGCGCTCCTGACCGCCCTCGGTGAGTTCGAGCGCCTGCCCCTCGCATTCGTCATCCTCGTCTTCCGCCGGGGCGCCAACCTGGACATTCCCGCGCTGCGGCGCGTGCGGCTGGAATACCCGCAGTTGGTGATGATCGCGGTGCTGGGCGAGTGCGACCAGCAGAGCGCGCTGCGCCTGCAGTCCATCGGGGTGCACGGCATCCTGCTGCCGCCCTTCGAGCGCATCAGCCTCGGGCGCGAGATCGCCACCGCGGTTCCCAACGTGCCCAACTTCAAGCGCCACCCGGACCTGATGCGGCGCGCGAGTGTCCGCGTCGACTTTCTCATCCCCAGCGACCTCACCTACGTGATCGGCATCAACTACCATATTTCGAGCCTGCTCAAGGAGTTCGGCTACCCGCCGCAGGACACGCGCGTCAACATACCGCTGGCGTGCGACGAAGCCATCACCAACGCCATCGTCCACGGCAACGGCTCCGACCCCGACAAGCGGGTGGGCATTCAGATCTACGTGAGTCCCAACCGGTTTCGAATGCGGGTGCGCGACGAGGGCGCCGGGTTCAAGCTGGAGGATGTCTCCAACCCGACGCAGGGCGAGGCGCTGCTGCGCGCCTCCGGCCGCGGCGTCTATCTCATGAAGAACATCATGGATTCGGTGGAATTCAAGGAAGGCGGGCGCGTGGTGGAACTGGAAAAGCGCAACGGCGGGAACGGCAACGGCGGCGGGCACGCCTCGTGAACGGCTACTCCTGCCACTTCTCGCGCGCGAGCTTCTCGAGCATGTCGTCGATGGATCCCCAGATGCGCGCGTTCTGATCCGGCTCGAACAGGGCCTTGCGCACACGGCCGTACTGGTCCTTCTTCACGTAGCGAATCGACTTCATCGTTTCCATGGGTACGAGGATGTCCTTGCACGCCTTGACCTCGAGGGTCTTGCCGTCGAGGTTGGCGTTGGGGTTGTTGTCGGGATGCATTCCCAGGCCCCATCCGTGCGCAACCATGCTGCAGATGAGCGCGCGGAACGTGTTCTGCCCCTGGACCGTGTCCAGGTCGATCTGGCCGTCCACCTTTTCGGTTACGCCTTCGATAACCGGTACGAGCTTGTCCAGCACCGACTGGCTGACCTCTATGTTCAGCAGCCGGGCGAACATCTCCTTCATCATCTTCTCGACGACGCCCGAAGAGGTATTGCGGTTCTTCATGATTTCTCCACCTTGAGCCATTGAGTGCGTTCGAGGATGACGCCGAACAGTGCAAGAAACAGGCCCAATCCCACCAGGATGGCGGTCTTGGAGACGAAGGCGTTGATCACCGTGGCGATGATGGCGGTCGCTATATAGGTGGCTTTTATGAGCGCCTCGCGCGCGGCAAAGACACGCCCGGTAAACTGGGGCGGGCTCTGGCTCTGCATGAGGGTCTCGGTGACGATGAACACGGGGGAGAGTGCGCCGCCCAGCAGCACCGCCCAGATGCCCATGGGAATGAGCGATTCGGCCCGCCCCAGCCCGGCAATGGCGACCCCGCACAGGAGTGTGCCCACGGACACGGTCCGGTCGGCGATGACGCGGTTTCGGAACATCCCGATGATGGCCGAGCCCAGGATGAGACCCACGATGAACGCGGCGCCCACCTGGGAGAGGAAGAGGGTCTTGCCGGGGGGCGAGACCTCCTGGATGCGCGCGATGCCCACGATGCTGAGCGCCCCGCCCACCGCGAACAACCCGGCCTGGGCCACCAGGCTGGCGCGGATATCGCGGCTCTGGCGCAGCAGGTTTAGCGCGTCCGAGATGGACCGGGTGAAGAGACGGAACTCGCTGCGCACCGGATCGTCTGGAATCCGAACCGCCTGCAGCGCGGGACGGTGTGCGAACACGATTGGAACCATGAGCACCGCCGCCGCCACGTACAGGAGTGCGTCGGTGTAGAAGCTCGTTATCCACGAGTGGTAGTCGAACAACCAGCCACCCACCAGGAACCCCGCCAGCGTACCCCCGATGCCGAGGGCCCAGAAGACCGCGTTGGCCGACAGCAAACGTTCGTGCGGCACGATCTCGGGCAACAGTGCGGATCGGGTGGGCGCAAACACCAGGTCGAACATTGAGAGCAGGCATGCGGCCGCATAGAGCGTGTAGATCGAGCCGGTACGCAGGAACGCGGCCGGTACCGCGAGCAGGATCACGGCGCGGGCAAGCGATACGATGAGTATCGTGACCGGCTTGTGCCAGCGGTCGATCAGCGTGCCGGCCAGTGGCGTCAGCAGCAGGATCGGCACCTGCATGAAGAGGGTGAGCTTGAGCAACTCCACGCTCGAACCCGGCGCCAGCAGGCCCAGCATGCCGATCAGGGAGAACTGTTTGAGACGGTCCGCGGACAGGGCGGTCAGCTGGACTGCGCCGAAGAGGAGGAGCGTGGCATCACGACGTTTCGACTTCATGGGGAGAAGGCTGCGATGGTAGTCGCTGCATTCCTCGTTTTGCAAGCGCGGCAGCATATTGCACCCCGGGCGGCGGCCGCGACCCGCCCGGTTGGGGCCGCCGGACCCAACCGCATGTGGATACTGGCGTTGTGTGGGCAAGGGAGGGTGATGGTTGGCATGTTACTTGCCCTCTTCGCCAAGCCGGGGCGGCCAAATCACAGAGGCGCTTGAGCTTTCTCACCCTGGCCTCATGCAGCAAGTGCACTTTTCTGTGGGCCGCTCCGGCGACAAGACTCGCGGCAAACTCGACTTCGAGCAACATTGACGCGCAAGCTGGCGGGAAGGACGCGACGAACATGGTCGTGCTGAATTACACAGGCGGCGAGATCAACGCCAAGATCGTTTATTACGGTCCCGGGGTGAGTGGCAAGACCACGAATCTGGAGTATATCCACGAGAAGGCACCCGAGTCGGCCAAGGGCAAGATGGTCTCTATGAAGACCCAGACCGACCGCACGCTTTTCTTCGACTTCCTTCCCCTGGAACTGGGTGACATCAACGGGTACCGCACGCGGTTCCTGCTCTACACCGTTCCCGGCCAGGTGTACTACAACGCCACGCGCAAGCTCGTGCTCAAGGGCGTGGACGCGGTTGTGTTCGTTGCGGACTCGTCGCGCGCAAAGCTCGATGAGAACCTCGAAAGTCTGAAGAACCTCGAACAGAATCTCAACGAGCACGGGTTGACGCTGGACGAGATTCCCTGGGTGATCCAGTACAACAAGCGTGACATTCCCGACGCGATGACGGTCGAGGAGCTGGACGCGAAACTCAACCCACTGCGCGTGACCACCTACGAGGCGGTGGCCACGCTGGGTACCGGTGTCTACGAGACCCTGCACGGGATCTCCACCAGGGTCTACGGGGTGCTCAAGGAGCGCCTGGACCGCGAGGAAGCCGCCGGGCTTGCAGTGCCGGAACCGGCCGCGGAGACGCCCGCGGAAATCGTGACGCCGCCTTCGCAGCCCGCGGCAGCGCCCCGGCCCGCCGCTCCGGCCCCGAAACCGCAACCGCCCCGCGCCGCTCCGGCGCCAAAACCGGAGCCGCCCCGGCCCGCACCGGCGCCGAAGCCGGCACCCGAGTTTGCCGAGGTGTTCGCGGGGCCCGGAAAGCCCGCGATGTCCCCGCAGCCGGAGGACGGGGAGATCGAGCACGAGCACGAGGTGGATCACGCCATCGATTTCGCGTTGCGTGAGTCGCCCGGCCACGGGGGTGCGCCCGCGAAGCCGGTTGCCGCGAAGCCCGCGGCCCCGCGCACCAGCACGCCGCCGGCCCCGCCAGCGAAACCCGCATCCAGGACCGCCGCCGACCCTGACGACCTGTTCGAGGCGATTCCCAATTCCGGGTTTGACGAGGCACTCGGCCGCCTGCCGTCGCTCGACGAGGCGTCCGCGGCATCCGACACGGCGCGAGACGAGGGCCCGGGCGAGTTCGTCACCGATCCCATGCGCCACACCCCGCGCCGCGAGCCCGCGCCAAAGGCACCGCCCGCAGCGGCGCCCACGTCGCCGGTGTTCAAGCGCGCCGCCCCCAGGGAAGAGCCACCGGCCACGCCGCCGGCCGCCGCCGCGAAGCCGGCCGCCGGGCGCCCGACCACGCGCTCGATGGTGAGCATTCCCATCGTCGAGGAACTGCATGCCACCGTGTACATTTCGCGGGCGCAGCTCGAGCGCTCCTCGTCCATCCGTGTCGTGGTCGACGTGGAAGTCGAGGACGAGGGCGACCACGACTGATTCTCCCCTCGCGGGGCCCCGGGCGCGTTACCACCCCTGTGCGTGGCCCGGGAAGCTGCCCGGAGGGCTCCTCGGCCCGGCCTGTGGATAACCAGGCAAAACCCCTTCCGTCTCTTCAGTTGCACAATCCCCAATAATTCTTGACAGGTTTTTTCTGGCTATACTACGGTGACGCCCGGGTCACCGATCCCGTTGATTTTTCGCATGTTCGACCGTTTTTGGTCCCTCGAGGAGGAATCTGTGCTGCGTGCCGACCGTTCCAACAAGCCCTCCCGCATTCCGTTGATCGGGCGCCGTGGCGCCGAGCCGGCCCGGGACGCGGGCGAGCGCTTCGAGGCGGCTCAGGCCGCCTGGGAGCAGGGACGCCGGGCGGACGCCACCGCGGTGGTGCGCCGGCTGGTGGCGGAGCCCATCTCCCCGTCATTGCGCCAGGCCGTGGGGCAGTTTCTTGCCGACGCGGGAGAGCTGGACACGGCCCGCGACAACTTCGAGCGGCTGGTGGGGGCGCAGCCCGCCAGCGCGCTTGCGTATTACTCGCTGGGGCGTATCTACGACCGGCTGGGCCGCGTGGAGGACGCGCTGCGCACGCACCGCCGGGCCATCGAGCTCGAGCCCGAGAACGCCGAGTGCCACTACCGCATGGGTGTCACGCTGGCGCGTGCCGAGCGCTACAACGAGGCGGAGGAGAGCTACCGGCGGGCGATCGCGCTGGATCGGGGGCACGCGCGGGCGTACACCAACCTGGGTTATCTGCTGGATCTTCGCGGCGACGGGGATCAGGCCATCCGGCTGTTCCGCCGCGCGCTGCAGTTCAATCCGATGAGTGCGGAGGCGCACTTCAACCTTGGCGCGCTCTACGGAGAACACGGCAGTCACGACGAGGCGGTGCGTGAGTTCCGGCACGCGCTGCGCCTGGCGCCGGACAGCGTGGAAGCCAACTACAACCTCGGTATCGCCCTGTACGAGCAGGGCGATCTGGACGGCGCGCTCGAGTCGTTCCGTCGTACCATCAAGCTCGCATCGAGCCACATCGATGCGCAGTTCTTCGTGGGCATGATCTTCTACCGCAAAGGTCTCTATGAGAAGGCGGTCAAGATGTTGCAGGTGGCGCTGAAGTCCAACCCGGACCACGTCGGCATCCTGTATCACATCGGGATGTGCTACAACCACATGAACCAGCCCACGCGCGCCATCCCGCCGCTCAAGCGCGTCACCGAACTCACGCCCGACGACCACCGCGCGTTCTACGCGCTGGGCATGGTGTACGATCGCGCCGACATGCGCGACGAGGCGCGGGAGAGCTACCGCGCCGCCGACGCCCGGTTGCACGGCAGTCGCAGCCGCGTCGCCTAGGAGCGGAGCCCGTGCGCCCCGCGATCCGGGTGGTCATCGCGGTCGCGGTCGTCATGATCGCAGCCGTCCCGGCGCGCGCACAGGGCAACGAACGCATTCCCACCGACAACTGGAGCTATCGCGCCATCGAGCGTTTCGAGACGCTGGGCCTGTGCGTGCTCCCGGAGGACCGGCCGTTCTCGCGCCACGAGTTCGCCGCCATCGTGGGCCGCATCCGCGTGGTCGCGGCCGGCGCGGATCTCTCCGCGCGCGACCGTTACCAGCTCGACCGGTTGATACGCGAGTTCGGCGAAGGCGAGGAACTCCCCGACCCGCGCACCCGTTACGACCGCGCGTGGTACGCTGAGGATCGCAGCGTGGCGGTGGAGGGCGACCTCGACGTGCACCCCTACGTGCAGCAGGCGCTGTACGGCGACGAGGTGGAGGCGTACATCGGCTCGGACCCGGAGTTCCGCGTGCATCTGGGGGCGCGCGTCACCTACGACGTGCGCTACCGGTTTCTCTTCGGCCCCGAGAGCGGCGACCGCGCGCGCAACCAGAAGCCGTCGCGCCGCGAGAAGAGCTTCAAGGGGCTGACGTCGCTGTTCGACCGCTCCTACGTCGTCGCGGCATGGGATCAGGTTCAGGTGCTGGTGGGGCGCGACTACATCGATTGGGGGCCGTCCGCGGACGCCGGACTGGTGGTGCCGGGCGAGCGCTACTCCTTGGATCAGATGAGCACGCGCATCGTGTTCAAGATGTTCCGCTTCGATGCCTTCTTCGGCCAGCTGTTTCCGGATCCGGAGCGCTACCTGGTGGGGCACCGCCTGGAGGGGACCTTCGGCCGCACGGTGGTGGGCATGAGCGAGACGGTCACCTACGGCGGCCGCGGGCCGGACTGGATGTACGTGCTCCCGTTTGCGTCGCTTTACGCCAACCAGTTCAACGAGCGCACCAACGCCGACAATATTCTGTGGTGTCTGGACGCCAAGACCAGTTTGTTCGACCACCTGACGGTGTACGGCAGTTTCCTGATCGACGACCTGCAGTACGAGCGCGAGGACGGCTACCCCGACAAGCTCGCCTGGGAGGCGGGATTCCGCTTCGTGCCCGCGCGGCCGCTGGGGCTCGCGCTGAGCGGCAGTTACCGCCGCGCGGACGTGTACACCTACTCGCACGACGACTCGCTTTCGGTGTACGTGAGCGGTGCGGGCGAGATCGCCGGGGGCGACGTGCTGCTGGGTGGTGTGCCGGGGGGCGACGCCGACGCGTGGCGCGTCGCTGCCGACGTGTACCCGCGCGCCAACCTGCGCGTGAGTCTGGCCGCGTTCGGCGGCCGGCTGGGGGAGGGCAATCCGATCCGCGCGTTCGAACTGGGCGTGGACGATCCCGATCCGCCGTTCCCATCGGGTGTGGTGCAGAAGTCGCTCGGGTTCGAGGTGGGCGCGCGCTGGGAACTCGCCGGCAACAGCTGGCTCGAGGCGGCTTACGCGCACGCGTCGTCCGACAACCGTGACCACGTCGAGGGCGCCGACGAATCCACCGACGCGTTCCGGGTGGAGATTCGCTGGGACTTCCCGTAGTCTGGGCGCATGCGTCGCGGCTTCCTCGCACTCCTGGAGATCATCCGACCGCACAACATGCTCGCCGCCGGCCTCGGTGTGGTGGCGGGGTACTACGTCGCGGCGGGGACCGCATCCGCGCGCGTGATGGTGGTCGCGCTGGTGGCGGCACTGGCCACCGGCGCCGGCAATGTGATCAACGACTACTACGACTTCGCCATCGACCGGGTGAACAAGCCGCGGCGTCCGCTGCCGTCGGGGCGCCTGTCGCCGCGCGCGGCGCGGGTGTGGTACGCGGTGCTCGTCGTCGCCACCACGCTGCTCGCGGCAATCGCACTGCCGCAACCGTTGCTGGTGCTGGCCCTGGTGTGGCAGCTGGCGCTGTTCGCGTACGCGCGCGTGCTCAAGCGCACCTGGATTGCCGGCAACGTGACCGTGGCGCTGGTCTCGGCGAGCGCGTTTCTGGCCGGCGCCATGGCGGCGGACTGGCCGGGCGCGGCCGTGATCCCGATGGCGATCGCGTTTGCGTTCGTGATGTGCCGGGAGATGATCAAGGGGGGTGAGGACCTGGAAGGGGATCGCGACGCGGGTGTGCGCACCCTCGCGGTGGTCTCCGGTCCGGAGCGGGCCGCGCGGGTCGCGGCCGGGGCCATGCTGCTCTTGGCCGTGCTGGTGCCGCTGCCGGCGCTGGCGGGGCTGTACGGACTCCGCTATTTCCTGGCCATGGAGGTGCTGGTGGCGCCGGTGCTCATACTGGGCGCGCTCGCGGTGGTGCGCCGGCCGGAGCGCCGTGTGTTCGGCCGCGTCAGCCGTGCGCTCAAACTCGCCATGTTCGCCGGGATTCTCGCCATCGCGCTGGGCGTCTGACCGACCGGCGCCGCACGCGCGCCGTGATCAGGGGAAGAACAGGCTTACGCCTCCGGTGAACGACCAGTACTGCACGTCGAAGCCGACGATGGTCGCCACCGGGTAGCCATTCGAATCGTAGAAACCGTCCACGTACGAGTCGTAGGTAGAGCCGTCGTAGTACAGCGCCTGCGCGTTCAGCCCGAGCCAGCGCATCGGCAGCCAGATCAGGCCGCCACCCACCTGGAATGAAAACGCGGAGTCGGCCTTGTAGCGCGCCTCCGGATCCAGGAACTCGAGGGTGACGCCGCCCATGCCGGCGCGCAGGTAGGGACGGATCGGGAAGGCGGTTGGCACCACCACGCGAATGAAACCCGAGTACGTGTCGAGAGCGGTCTCCAGCGTTGCGTCGTCCTTGTCCTGGAAGGTGGAAGCGGCGTAGCTGAAGCCGATTGACCAGGTGCGCCCGGCGAAGTACTCGATCTCCACCGCCCATTCATCCGGCGGCCAGTCGAAGACCTGGCTGGTGTGGTTGCCGTAGCCCTCGCGCGAATCCGAGAACTCACCCACCGGAAGTGCCGCTCCGGCGTACCCCGAAACCGCGGTACGGTTGAGCAGCAGCGGGCGGGTGATGGTACGAACCGCGAGTGCCCGCGCCGCAGTCGTCATCAGGGTGGCGGCAACGAGAAGACTGACAATGGTCGTGCGCGTGAAACTCATCTCGTTCACCTTTCACAGGGGATGTCTCGGGGCGGGTGCGTTCGATTCTGTCCCGCGCGGGCGCTGCCTGTCAACGCCCGAGTGGGGGACGCGTTACTTCAACAGCACCATGCGCTGCGTGTCCACCGCCACCCCATCGACGCGGAGCCGAACGATATACACGCCGCTCGCCGCCCGGGTTCCGTGCTCGGTGTCGCCGCGCCACGCCGCCGTGTTCGGGCCCGCGGCGCGATCCTCTGCCACCACGCGGCGGACGTGTTCGCCGCCGGCTGCGAAGATGTCAATCTCCACCCGGCCCGCGGCTGCGAGCGCGAAGCGGATGGTGGTGGCCGGGTTGAAGGGGTTGGGGACGTTGCCCAGCAGACGGCTTGCGGCGGGATGGGGGCGGTCGCCCACGGCGGTGACGGTTCGCGCGAGCTGGTAGATGGAGCCGTCGATGGACGCCACGTAGAGTTCCCGCGTCGGTCCCACCCCGAAGGTGAGCAGGTTGGGCGCGCCCGTGACCAGCTCGAAACGTTCCGGCGGTCCGGCGCCGTCGAAGCGCAGCCCCCACACCACGCCCCCGGTGTAGTCGGCGAACACGTACAGGCCGGCGAGTTCCGGCAGGCGCGGGCCCCAGTAGCGGTGGCCGCCGATCACCGCGATGCCCTCACTGTGGTCATACGCGTAGAAGGGCGCGACGAGCGCGGCGCCCTGCGCGTTGCACTGTCCCTGATCGAGGCAGTCGGGGCCTTCCATGTACGGCCACCCGTAGTTCCTGCCCGGGGTCACGCGGTTGATCTCCTCCCACGTGTCCTCGCCCACGTCCGCCACCCACAGCTCTCCGCTCAGCGGATCCACCGAAAAACGCCACGGGTTGCGGAAGCCGTACGCAAATATCTCCTCGCGGTAGCCCTGCGCGTTGCCGGCGAACGGGTTGTCCGCGGGGATCTCGTAGTGGGTGGCGATGCCGCCCGGCGGGGCCGCGGGCACGTCCACGTCGATGCGCAGAATCGATCCGCGCAGGTCGGACAGATCCTGGGCGTACTCGCCGACCTGGTCCTCTCCGAGGCCGACGTAGAGATACCCGTCGGGGCCGAAGGCAATCTGCCCGCCGTTGTGCCACACACCCGCCTTGGGCGCCTCGAGGAGGATGGTTTCGGTGGACTCGTCCGCCACGTCGGGGTCAGCGCTCACCTGGTAGCGCGCGACGGTGCAGCGGTACGGATAGTCCGAGACGAAGAACACGAAGAACGTGCCGTTGCTCGCGTACTGGGGGTGGAACGCCAGCCCCAGTGCACCGGCTTCACCCGACGCCCTTACCTTGCCGACGAGATTGAGAAACTCCGTCACCTCGCCCGGCTGCACCTCGAACTTCTTCGGGAAGACCTTGATCACGCCCCCCTTCTCGACCACGAAGACCCGGTTGCTGCCGTCGGGGGCGGACTGGATGTCGGTCGGGAAGGCGAACGAGAGGTAGGGGAATGCGTTCTCGAGCTGATAGTCCCCGGCGAGGCCCGCGGTGGGAGCCAGTATCAGGGCAAGGCAGAGCAGCTGCAGCAGGTGGCGCATGGTTGAGCGATCGAATGGCGGCCCAGGCGACGAAAGTTGTGTCAGGGACGGCGACGGGCGTGTTTCCCGTTGGATAACCGGGGTTCCCCATTATAATGGGGAGCCTGCCGGGGGGTCAACCGGCGGACGGTGGAAAACCCACTTTTTGTGCCGGGGGTGTGACGTTGTATATGGCATATAAACAGTTCGTTACGATGCTTATCTCACTTTGTTTCGCATTGTGGATAATCCTTCTGCCGGCACCCCTTGTCGCGCAACTCCCGGGCTCCGACATATGGCTTGCCCCGCTGACCGTGGACGACGGAGCGGTGCGGGTGGGGGTCGGGGTCAACGCCACCCGGCGGCCCGGTTACGACAACCAGCCCGCCTTCGTGTCGTCGGGATCGTTCCTCTACGTTGCCGGAGACAGCACCGGCACTGATGTCTGGCGCCGGGACGCCGGTTCCGGCGCGGCGGTGAGGGTGACGCGCACGCCGGAGAGCGAGTATTCGCCGACGCCGATGCCGGACGGCGGCGGGTTCTGCACGGTGCGCGTGGAGGCGGACAGCACCCAGCGCCTGTGGTGCTTCGACTCGGACGGCGGCAACCCGCGGCTGGTCATGGCGGGTGTCGATTCGGTGGGATATTTCGAATGGATCGACGCCGCCACGGTTGCGGTGTTCGTGGTGGGGGAGCCGCACACCTTGCGCACGGTCGACGTGGCCTCGCAGCGGGAGACGGTGCGCGCACGGGACATCGGGCGCTTCATCCGCCGCGTGCCCGGGACCCGCGATCTGGCCTTCACCATGCGCAGCGCGGATGACGCGTACCGCTTCTTCCGCCTGCCGGACGGTGCGGCGCAACCCGCCTGGCTCATCGACGCGCCGGCGGAGGGCCAGGATGCGGTCTGGATAGGCGACGTGCTGCTCGCGAGCGGCGGCGGCGAAATCTTTGCGGCGCGGCCGCTGTCAGGCGGCGCCTGGGAACGCGTCGCCGATGTGCGCGAGTGGGGTGCGCCCACGGCGACGCGTCTCGCGGTGAACCCGGATCACACCGCACTCGCGGTGGTCTGTGGGGAGTAGCGCCGCCAGCATGGTTGACCGCCGCGCGCCTGAGGTGCTATCTTCCCGTGCTCCAAGGGGTTCTGTCATCGAATCCCGGACTCCATGATGGAAAAACACTTCGATCCGGCCGGCGCGCGCGCGCGATGGAACCGGGAGTGGGACTCGCGCGGCATCTTCCCGCCCGACGACGACTCCGACCGGGAGCCGTTCGTCATCATCCTCCCGCCACCCAACGTGACCGGCGTCCTCCACGTCGGACACATCCTCGGCGACACCGTGCAGGACCAGCTCATCCGCTGGAAGCGCATGTCCGGTTACAACACGCTGTGGATTCCCGGCACCGACCACGCGGGCATCGCCACCCAGAAGGTGGTGGAGACGGCGCTCGCGAAGGAGGGGAAGTCGCGCGCCGACATGACGCGCGAAGAATTTCTCGCCCAGGCCTGGAAGTGGAAGGACCACCACCACGCGCGAATCGCCGAACAGATGAAGCAGCTCGGCTGCGCGTTCGACTGGACGCGCGAAGCCTTCACCCTGGACGAGCCACGCTCACGCGCCGTGCGCGAGGTATTCGTGCGCCTCTATGAGAAGGGGCTCATCTACCGGGGCGACTACATCGTCAACTGGTGCCCCTCGTGCCAGACCGCCATCTCCGATGAGGAGGTCGTGTACGAGGAACGCGACTCGAAGCTGTGGTGGATCCGTTACCCGTCCGCACACGGTGAGGTGGTGGTGGCCACCACGCGCCCCGAGACCATGCTGGGCGATACCGCGGTGGCGGTGAGCCCGGACGACCGCGGCAAGAAGAAGCTGGTGGGCCGGACGGCCACGCTGCCCATCGTGGGGCGCGAACTGCCCATCGTGGCGGACGAGGCGGTGGACAAGGCGTTTGGCTCGGGGTTCGTCAAGGTGACGCCCGCGCACGACCCCAACGACTTCGCCATCGCGCGGCGCCACGGTCTGCCCGCGGTGATCGTCATCGACCGCAGCGGGAAGATGACGCGCGAGGCGGGTGAGGACTTCGCGGGGCTGGATCGTTTTGCCGCGCGCAAGCGGGTGGTGGAACGGCTGGAGAAGGAAGGCCTGCTGGTCAAGATCGAACCCCACCGCCACGCGGTGGGCACGCACGACCGCTGCGGCACCGTCATCGAACCGCTGCTGTCGCGGCAGTGGTTCGTAAAGATGCAGCCGCTGGCGGAGCCGGCGGTGCGCGCGGTCGAGAACGACGAGATTACCTTCTATCCGCCGCGCTGGCGCAACGTGTACATGAGCTGGATGACCAACATCCGCGACTGGTGCGTGTCGCGCCAGCTGTGGTGGGGTCACCGCATCCCGGTGTGGTACTGCGACGACTGCGATCACTTCACCGTGTCGCGCGAGGACCCGTCGGCCTGCGGCGGTTGTGGCGGTACGGCGCTGCACCAGGACGAGGACGTGCTGGACACGTGGTTCTCGTCGTGGCTGTGGACTTTCTCGCCCATGGGTTGGCCGGACGAGAACGCGCCGGACCTGAAACGCTATCACCCCACGTCGGTGCTGGTGACCGGCTCGGAGATCATCTTCTTCTGGGTGGCGCGCATGATCATGGCCTCGCTGGAGTTCATGGGCGAGGTTCCGTTCCGCCACGTGTTTCTGACCGGCATCGTGCGCGACGGCCTGGGGCGCAAGATGAGCAAATCGCTGGGCAACTCGCCCGACCCGCTGGACATCATCGACAAGTGGGGAACGGACGCGTTCCGCTTCACGCTGTCCATGCTCTCGCCGCCGGGCAAGGACGTGTTCTTCGACGAGGACAAGCTCGAGATCGGCCGCAATTTCACCAACAAGATCTGGCAGGCGTCGCGCCTGGTGATGAGCGCAGTGGAGAAGGAGACGGCGCCCATCTTCGCGGACGGTCCCGGCGCGGGTGAGGGGTCACCGTTTGTCTCCGCGTGGCGCACGGCGCACGGTTCCTCGCTTGCCTTTACACCCGACCTCGCCTGGGAGGACCGCTGGATCCTCTCGGCGCTGTCGCGCTGCGCGCTCGACAGCAACCGGGCGTGCGAGGAGTGGCGGCTCAACGACGCCGCGGCGCGCGTGTACGATTTCTTCTGGCACGACTTCTGTGACTGGTACCTGGAGCTGGCCAAGGTTCGCCTCTACGGCGAAGGCGATGGCCGCACCGTGCTGGCGGTTCTGCTGTATGTGCTGGGTGAGTCGGTGAAGCTCATGCACCCGCTGATGCCCTATGTGACCGAGGAGATCTGGAGCGTGCTGCCCATGACGAACGGGCTCCTGCTCGAACAGCCCTACCCGCGCGGCGACGACGGGGACGTGGACGCGGAAGCCGAGGCGCGCATGGGGCTACTGCGCGACGTGGTGACCTCGGTGCGCAACATCCGCGCCGCCTACCGGGTGGCGCCGGCGGCGCGCATTCCGGTGCGTGTGCAGGCGCCGGAGCACCGGGCCGCCCTCTTGCGCGAGGCCGAAGACGGAATCCAGCGCCTGGCGGGCGTGGCCTCGCTGGACGCGGGCCCCGCGGTGCAAAAGGAGAAGGGCGACGCGGCCACACCCATCGGCGACATCGAGGTGGTGGTGCCGCTGCGCGGGGTGGTGGACTTCGCCGCCGAACGCGAGCGGCTGGAGCGCGAGCGTGGCAAGGTCGAAAGCGATCTCGCCGCGGTCAGCGCGAAGCTCGCCAACGAGAACTTCGTCACGCGCGCCAAACCGGAAGTGGTGGAGCGGGAACGCGAGAAGCAGGCCCGGCTGGAGACCGAGCTCGGCAAACTACGCGAGTCGATCGGGCTGCTGCGGGCCGACGGCTGATTGACCGCGGACGACGCGCGTGGGAGGATAGGCGGTACCTATGGACAACTCGCAGGGCAAGACGGTCGGGGAACTCCTGCGCGCCGCGCGCGAGGAGAAGAAGCTCACCATCGAGCAGGTCAATCGCGAGACGCGCATCTCGGTGCAGTCCATCCGCTCGCTGGAGGGGGACGACTTCGGTGCGTTCTCCAGCGAGACCTACCTCAAGGGGTTCCTGCGCAACTACGCGGAGTTCCTGGGGCTGGATGGCGGCAAGCTGTGGGACATGGTCGGGCAGCGCGGCGGCGGCGGCACCGGGGGCGGCCCGTCGTGGGACGTGGAAGAGGCCCTGCATGTCGAGAAGCTGGGTGCCCCGCGCCTGCTCAAGTCGCTCGTCTTTCCGCTTCTCCTCGTGGTGGTCATCGTTCTCGCCGTCCTGCTCGTGCGCGAGCGCCGGCGTTCGGGGGGCGCACAGACGGGGAGTGCCGCGCCGGTCGAGGCCGTGCGGCCGGCCGGGTGAAGCCGGTGGCGGGCGGCTTCGATCTTGTTTCCCACTACAAACCCACGGGCGATCAGCCGCAGGCCATCCGGGCCCTGGTGGCGGGATTGCGCGAGAAGCGGCGCGACCAGGTATTGCTTGGCGTCACCGGGTCGGGCAAGACCTTCACCATTGCCAACGTGATCGCACAGACCGGGCTGCCCGCGCTGGTCATTTCCCACAACAAGACGCTGGCGGCACAGCTCTACGGTGAGTTCAAGGGCTTCTTCCCCAACAATGCCGTGGAGTACTTCGTGAGTTACTACGACTACTACCAGCCCGAGGCCTATGTGCCGTCCACCAACACGTATATCGCCAAGGATGCGTCCATCAACGACGACATCGACCGCCTGCGGGTGCGCGCCACCAGCTCGCTCATGACGCGGCAGGACGTCATCGTCGTCTCCAGCGTTTCGTGCATCTACGGGCTCGGGTCGCCGGAGATGGTGCGCGCCATGACCATCCGCCTGCACGCGGGCGACGCGCTCAACCGCGAAGAATTCCTGCGCAGCCTGGTCGACATCCAGTACCAACGCAACGACGCCGCCTTCACGCGGGGGTGTTTCCGCGTGCGCGGAGACGTGGTGGAGATCCGCCCCGCCTACGAGGAGGAGGCGATTCGCGTGGAGTTCTTCGGTGACACGGTGGAATCGCTCTCCATCACCGACCCGCTCACCGGCAAGCGGCTGCGCGGCATCGAGGAACTGACCCTGTTTCCGGCCAAGCACTTCGTCACCCCGGAGCCCGCAGTGAAGCGGGCGGTGAAGGCCATCCGCGAGGAGCTGGCGGAGCGCGTGGTGCAACTGCGCGAACTGGGCAAGAACGTGGAGGCGCAGCGGCTCGAATCGCGCACCCTGTACGACTGCGAGATGCTGGAGGAGGTGGGATACTGCAGCGGTGTGGAGAACTACGCCCGCCATCTCTCCGGCCGCGGGCCCGGCGAACGTCCCATGACCCTGCTCGACTTCTTCCCGCAGGACTTCGTGTGCGTGATTGACGAGTCGCACGTCACCGTGCCGCAGGTGGGCGGCATGTACAACGGCGACCGTTCGCGCAAGCTCACCCTGGTGGAGCACGGGTTCCGGCTGCCCTCGGCGCTCGACAACCGTCCCCTGAAGTTCGACGAATTCGACGGCATGATCCCGCGCTACATCTACGTGAGCGCGACCCCGGCCGACTGGGAACTGGCGCGCACCGGCGGCGAGGTGGTGGAGCAGGTGATCCGGCCCACCGGCCTGGTGGACCCCGAGATCAGCCTGCGCCCGGTGGAGGGGCAGGTGGACGACCTGGTGGAGGAGATACGGGTATGCGCGGGCATGGGGGAACGGGTGCTGGTGACCACGCTCACCAAGCGCATGTCGGAGGAACTCACCGACTACCTGTCATCGCTCGGAATCCGCGTGCGCTACCTGCACTCCGACATCGACGCGCTGGAGCGCGTGCAGATTCTGCGCGGCCTGCGCCTGGGCGAGTTCGACGTGCTGGTGGGCATCAACCTGCTGCGCGAGGGACTCGACCTGCCCGAGGTGGCGCTGGTGGCGGTGTGTGACGCCGACAAGGAGGGGTTCCTGCGCAGCGAGCGCAGCCTCATCCAGACCGCGGGGCGGGCGGCGCGGCACGTGTCGGGGCGCGTCATCTTCTACGCCGACCACGTGACGGACTCGATGCGCGGCGCCATGCGGGAGACCAACCGCCGCCGCCGCCGGCAGCTGGCGTACAACGCGGAGCACGGCATCACCCCGCGGGGCATCGTCAAGTCGCTCGACGAGGTCGTGCTGTCGACATCGGTCGCGGATGCACGGCGCCGCGACGGCGCCGACGTGGTGCTGGAAGCGGGCGCGCCCACCGAGGCGCTCGCCGCGGCCATCGAGGCGGAGATGCTGCGCGAGGCCCGCGATATGAACTTCGAGAAGGCGGCCAGCCTGCGCGACCGCCTGGACGAAATGCGCATGCAGCTTGCGGCGGCGGACGAGCGTGCACCGCGCCGGCGGCGCGGGCGTGGTGGGGAGGACCTGTGAGCCACACTGGGCCGAACCTGCAACCCCCTGCGCCGGAGCACGTGACCGCGCTGGTCCGCGCGGCGCTGGAAGAAGACGCCGCGCGGGAAGACGCGACGGTCGCGTACCTGGAACTCGACGGCGCGCCGCTGCGCGCCGAGATCCGCGTGGCGGACGAAGTCGCCGTGTCGGGAACCGGCGTGGCGCGCGAGGTGTTCCGGCAGGTCGATTCCAGTGTGTCCTTCGAGGCACCGCTGGCTGACGGCGCGCGTGCCCGCGCCGGTGATGTCCTGGTGAGTCTGCACGGTTCCGCGCGCTCGATCCTTTGCGCCGAGCGAACCGCGCTCAACTTCCTGCAGCGCATGTGTGGCATCGCGTCGCTCACCGCGCGCTACGTGCGGGCGGTGGCGGGCACCGGTGTCACCATCCTGGACACGCGCAAGACCGTTCCGTTGTGGCGGGAGCTCGACAAGTACGCGGTTCGTTGTGGCGGCGCGCGCAACCACCGCCGCGACCTGCACGCCATGGTGCTCATCAAGGAAAACCACGTGCGCGCGGCCGGGGGGCACGACGCGGCGCTGGGGCGTATCGTGCGGGCGCCACGGGCGGCGTTCGTCGAGCTCGAGGTGGATTCGCCGGACTTTCTGGACGCGGTGCTGGCGTCGCCGGCGAGCGCGCGCATCGACCGCGTCATGCTGGACAACTTCGCACCCGCGGATGTTCGCGCGGCGGTGGCGCGCATCGGCGCGTGGCGCCGCGCGGGTGACGGGCGCCGCCTGGAGGTGGAGGTGTCGGGTGGCATCGTACTGGAGACGATTGGTGAATTCGCGCTGCCGGGTGTCGACTACATCTCCGTCGGTGCGCTGACCCACTCGCCGCCCGCGGCGTCGATGAGCCTGGATGTCCTGTGATGAATCCCTCGCCCGCCGGACCGCTTCCCGCCGAACTCGCGCGCTACCTCGCCACCGCGCGGTTGGGCCGGCGCGTGTATTTCTTCCCCGAAACGGAGTCCACCAACGACGTTGCCCTGGAACTGGCCCGGGCGGGCGAGCCCGAGGGGACCATCGTGGTTGCGGACTACCAGACGCGCGGGCGTGGGCGGCGCGGTCATGCGTGGACCAGCCCGCCGGGGCGCGACGTGATGTGTTCGGTCATTCTGCGCCCGCAGGCCGACGCGCGTGCCAGCCTGGCGGTGACGCTGGCCATCGCCACCGCGATATCGGTGGCACTCTCGAAACTGCTCGACACGGATCTCATGGTGAAGTGGCCCAACGATGTCGTGGGCGCGGCGGGGAAGATCGCCGGCATTCTTGCCGAGTCCGCCGCGTCGGCCGGACGCGTGGACCACGTCGTGGTGGGCATGGGGATCAACGTGAACGCCACCCCGGACGACTGGCCCGCGGAATGGCGTGCGGCCGCCGCGTCGTGCCGAACGCTCACCGGGGTGGTGTGGGATCGCGCCCTCGTGCTCGCCGATGTGCTGGGAACCATCGAGGCGTACTACGACCGTTTCCGCCGCGAGGGCTTCGCGCCCCTGGTGAGTTCATACCAGGCGCGGATGACGCAGATGAACCGGCCGGTGGCGTTCGCGTCCGGTGGCGGACGCGTGACCGGCGTGGTCACCGGTGTGGCGGGGGACGGGGCGCTGCAGGTCGTACTCGATTCCGACGCCTCGGTGGTCTCCCTTTATAATGAAACCGTGGAGGTGATCGGTTGACACTGTGCGCGGACGCGGGCAACTCGACCATCAAGATCGCGGTGGTGGACCGCGGCCGGGTGGGTCCGGTGGTGGCTGTTGCCAGCACCGCCTCGGCGCGTGCCATCGATGCCGCGGTGCGGCGGGCCCAGCGTGGCGGGGCGCGCCGTGGCGCGTGCGCATTCTCGTCGGTCTATCCCGCGGTGAATGCCGTGATCGCCGCGGCGCTGCGGCGGACGACGGGGGAGGCGCCGCTTCGCATCAGCCACCGCATCCCGCTCCCCGTCCGCATCGGCGTCCGTCATCCGGAGCGCCTCGGCGCCGACCGTATCTGCGCCGCGGTGGGCGCGGTGGGCACGCGCGGGAGCGGCGCGGTGGTGGTGGATGTGGGCACGGCGATTACGGTGGATCTGGTGACCGACCGCGTGTTCCGCGGCGGCGTGATCCTTGCCGGGCCGGATATGGCCCTGGGCGCGCTTCACGCGGGCACGGCCGCGCTACCGGCCGTGGACTTCCGCACCGGGGCGTTCCCCCCGGGCGGTATCGACCGCACCGACCTTGCCATGCGCTGGGGCGCGGGGCTGGCGGCGGCGGGGGGAATCCGCGAGGCGGTCGCCATGCTCCAGCGCCGGGTGGGCCGTCGCCTGCCGGTGGTCGTCACGGGGGGCGGCGTCTCCCGAATCGCCTCTCTGCTACCCTCCAGCTATCGAGTGCGCCCTCATCTGACGCTCATTGGCATCGATACGATCTATAGACTGTCAAGACGCTAGCGCACTGCCATAATAGCAGTAAAATCCGGCTTACCCACCTCTCTTTACGAAAAGTTTCACTTGCCAGACCCTGGCGGCGCGGTTATTCTAGTCTCTGTTAGCACTCTCATGATGTGAGTGCTAATATCTGGCGGCGGGGCATCGCTCCCGCGCAACGAATTCCGATCATCACAACACTGGCGAGTATTCGCAACTCAACCCGGAGGAAGAGGACCATGGCCATGAAAATGATTCCACTCGGTGACCGCGTGATCGTGCGTCTCCTGGAGAAGGAAGAGCAGAAGAAGGGCGGCATCATCATTCCCGACACCGCGAAGGAGCGCCCGCAGGAGGGCGAGGTCATCGCAGTCGGCAAGGGCCGCCGCACCAACAGCGGCGAGCGCATGGAGCCCGAAGTCAAGAAGGGCGACCGCGTGCTGTTTGCCAAGTATGCCGGCAACGAAATCAGCATCGACGACGCGAAGTATCTCGTCATGAAAGAAGACGAGATCCTCGCCATTCTCTAGTCATTCATTCGGAACACACACAGGAGGCCACCAATGGCAAAACAGTTGATCTACGACGCCGAAGCGCGCGAAAAGCTCAGGACCGGCGTCGACAAACTCGCCAACGCCGTGCGTATCACGCTCGGCCCCAAGGGACGCAACGTCGTCCTCGACAAGAAATTCGGCAGCCCGAGCATCACCAACGACGGTGTCACCATTGCCAAGGAGATCGAACTCGACGATCCGTTCGAGAATCTCGGCGCACAGATGGTGAAGGAAGTCGCCACCAAGACGCAGGACGTCGCGGGCGACGGCACCACCACCGCGACCATTCTCGCCCAGGCGATGATCGCCGAGGGCATCAAGAACGTCACCGCCGGGGCCAACCCGATGTTCCTCAAGAAGGGCATCCAGAAGGCCACCGAGGCGGTCGTCGCGGAGATCAAGCGCAAGAGCACCACGATCAAGATGACCAAGGAAGGCATCGGCAGCGTGGCAACCATCAGCGCCAACAACGATCCCGAGATCGGCGACCTGATCGGCGAGGCCATGATCAAGGTCGGCAAGGACGGTGTCATCACGGTGGAAGAGGCGCGCGGCATGGAGACCACCCACGAAGTCGTGGAGGGCATGCAGTTCGACCGCGGTTATCTCTCGCCGTATTTCGTCACCAACGCCGAGCGCATGGAAGTGACGCTGGAGGATGCGGTCATTCTCATCCATGACAAGAAGATCGCGTCCATGAAGGACCTGCTGCCGATCCTGGAGAAGGTGGCGCAGATGGGCCGTCCCTTCCTCATCATCGCCGAGGACATCGAGGGCGAGGCGCTGGCCACGCTGGTCGTGAACAAGCTGCGCGGCACCCTGCAGGTGTGCGCGGTGAAGGCTCCGGGCTTCGGCGATCGCCGCAAGTCCATGCTCGAGGACATCGCCATCCTCACCGGTGGCCGTGTGGTCTCGGAAGAGGCGGGCTTCAAGCTCGAGAACGCGACCGTCGCTGATCTCGGCAAGGCCAAGCGCATCACCATCGACAAGGACAACACCACCATCGTCGAGGGTGCGGGCAAGGCGGCCGACATCAAGTCGCGCGTCGGCCAGATCCGCCGCCAGATCGAGGACACCACCTCGGAGTACGACAAGGAGAAGCTCCAGGAGCGTCTCGCCAAGCTGGCCGGCGGCGTTGCCGTCATCAGCGTGGGTGCGGCCACCGAGGTTGAGATGAAGGAGAAGAAGGCCCGCGTGGAGGACGCGCTCGCGGCGACGCGCGCGGCGGTCGAAGAGGGCGTCGTGCCGGGTGGCGGCATCACGCTGATTCGCGCCGCGAAGGTGCTCGACAAGCTGGTGCTCGAGGGCGACGCCGCAATCGGCGTCAACATCGTGCGCCGCGCGCTCGAGTCCCCGCTGCGCCAGATCGCGGCCAACGCCGGTGCCGAGGGTTCGCTCATCGTGGAGCACGTCCTCAAGCAGGCGGAGAACATCGGGTACAACGCTGCCACCGGCGAGTACGTCGACATGTTCAAGGCCGGCATCGTCGACCCCACCAAGGTGACGCGCAGCGCGCTGCAGAACGCGGCCAGCGTCGCCGGCATGCTCCTCACCACGGAATGTGTCGTCACGGACATTCCGGAGGACGAGAAGGCCGGTGCGGGACGCGGCGTCCCGGGCGGCGGCATGGGTGACATGTACTAGAATCCCCCGGGATTCTGGATCCAGACGCAGCGCGTCGCCGGTTCGCCCGGCGGCGCGCTGCTCTTTTTCCGGGTGGCCGCGACGGTTGGGGCGGGAATCGCGCCCCCGCGGCCGACAAAAAGCCCTTGAACCCCCGGGCGGCGGCGGGTATCGTACTGGCAGGATAACCCCACCCCCGGTGCCAATTTCCGTTTCCTTGCGACAGAGTCGGACGATCCCTCGGCCGGCTTCTCGATACGCGGTCCAGTTGTGGAGGTTTGCGTTTGAAAACGACGGTTCTATCGGTTCGTCTTATCTGTCTCGCAGCCGTGCTGGCGTCGCTTGCGGCGTGCGATGACAACAAGAACAGCGACACCACCACTCCCGCGTCGACGCCTCTGAAGGTCCAGCAGATCATCGTATCGCCCAAGGCCGCGACTCCCGGCGACACCATCGCGCTGACCGCCGACATCCGGTCGAGTTCGGCGAATGTGGGGGACATTCCGACCACCGCATGGACCGCCGACGGCGGGGAGTTTGTCGAGGACAACAAGATGACGGTGCGCTGGGTGGCGCCGGCCGCCATCGGCTTCTATACCGTGACGGTAAAGGCCACCAATGATGCCGGCACCGTAAGCTCGAAGACCACGCTGTTCGTGGGTGAGCAGGAGACGCTGATTGGGACGGAGGCGGGCGCGGTGACCCTCCTGCCCGGTGGCATCGATTTCTACTACCTTCGTTCTCCCGACGTATCGCTCGGTGTTGAGACCTGGTCGTACATCAGCGGCGTGGCCTCGGACGCGGTGAGCCCGGTGCGTCCGACCGGCTTCGAGCTGGTCTACGCCCCGAACCTCGCCTTCGAGGTTCATGCGACCACCGTCGCCGAACCCAACTCGCTCACGGTCGCCAACCCCAACCCGAAGCAACGGCAGATCTACGTGGGCGACTTGACGCTCGGCACGCTGCAAAGGATCAGCCAGGACCTGGCGCCGTTCGATTCGGGGCGGCGCAACCAGTTCGCCAATCCGGCCGTCTCGCCCGACGCGCAGATGATCGCCTTCCAGGGGACTGTCACCAACGTGTTCAGCGCGTCGCTGGATTCCATCGACATTTTCATCTACTGGCCCGCGGGACCGACGCGCGTACGCGCAACCGGGAACCACTCGAATCACAAGAACTACTACCCCACGTTCTCGACCGACCAGAACTGGCTCACGTTCATCTCGGATCGTGGCGGCGCGAATCAGTGGGAGGTCTACGGGATGCCGGTTGCGGGCACCAACGTGGACACGAATCAGTCGAGCCTGGTTCGGCTGACCGACACCGGCGGGACCATGGCCCTGACGCTGCCCGGAGGCGTGCCGGCGCGCCCGTTGCGCGCGTGGAACCCGATGGCTTCCACGCTGGCCATCGTGAGTGGTGACAACATCCTCTACCTCATGACCACAAGCGGTTCCGGGGCGAGCCTGGTGGACGTTTCCGGCCTGCCGATTTCGGTCCAGGAGTTGAAGTGGTCCGTCAACGGGACGCTGCTCGGCGTGTCCGCCACCGGCAAGAACGCGGACGACGCGTCGGTTGCGCAGGTATTCACGGTGACCGGCACCACGGCGCAGCTGCGCTACCAGGCGCTGCCCGGAGACATCGTGCGCGACATAGCCTTCTCGCCCGACGACCAGTGGATGGTCTTCCGTGTCACGCGCGCCGGACTGGCGTGGCTGGAGATCGTGGATCTTTCCGGCGGCGTGCTCACGAAGTCGGTGGCCTTGACCGGAACGTTCCCGGCCGGCGACGCCGCCGTCTACCGCCCGGTGATGTCGCTGAGCCCGGTCTGGGGTGCGGGGAACATCCTCCACTCTCCCACGTTTTTCAGCCCGGATACGCCCGGTATCCTGTCGGTGGATATATCCGGCGCGGTCCAGTAGCGATACGCACGTGGCAGACATCATTCGTTTGAAGGACATCACGGTCTTCGGCTTCTATGGCGTCTCGCCGGCGGAGCGGGAGGTCGGTCAGAAGATCCAGATCGATCTGGACATCCACAGCGACCTCGCCGCCGCGTGCCGGAGCGACTCGCTGCAGGACACCATCAACTACGAAGCCGTGTACAGCAAGGTGATGGAGGTGGTCGGGGGCGAGAAGCGCTACCGGCTCCTGGAGGCGCTCGGCGACGAGATCTGCGCGGCCATCATTGCCGGGTTTCCGGTGTCGCGCGTCGAGATCCGCCTGCGCAAGCTCAACCTCCCGTTTCCGAACAACCTCTCGCACGTCGAGGTGTGCCTCGTTCGCGAGGCGCCCGTCATGTGACGCGCCGCCCGTGCCGCCGGGCCGGAACGGAGTCGAATGCCCCGCATCGCGTACGTGGCCCTCGGCGCCAACCTCGGCCGCCGCGAGGCCAACATCCTCCGTGCCGCCCGTCTGTTGCAGCGGCGCGGGGCCGCCCGCCTGCTCCGCGTCAGCGGGCTCTACGAGTCTGACCCCGAAGACATCCCCGGTGCGCCCCGCTTTATCAATGCGGTTGCGCAGGTTGTTGCTTTACATGACCCGGCCGATTTGTTAGAGCGAATGAAATCGATCGAAGCCGAGGTGGGGCGCAGCGGCGGACACGGGGAATCCCGTGAAATCGACCTGGACCTGGTCGACTATGCCGGCGAGGTTCTGGAGGCGCCGGGGCTTATTCTCCCCCATCCGCGCTATCACCGGCGCGCCTTCGTCCTGCATCCGCTGCGGGAACTGGCGCCCGGTTTCCGATGCCCCAGGAGCGGGCGCCCGATCGAGGAACTCGTCGACGCCCTGCCCGACGGCTTGGCCGTGGTCCGGGTGGGGGGATGGTCGCTGATAACGCGGGGTTGATGTGGACGCGAGCTACGCCGATATTCGCCGGGGGATCCTGGAACGCGGTTTCGGGCGCATCGCCATCGAGGGTAGCATCGGCGTGGGCAAGACCTCGCTGGCGCGGCTCATCGTGAAGCGCCTGGGCGGCCGCATGGTCGAGGACCGGGTCGACGACAATCCCTTCCTGGAACGGTTCTACGAAGACGCGGGGGCATATGCCTTCCAGGCCCAGCTCGTCTTCCTCATGAACCGCTACAAGCAGCAGTTGCAGCTCAACCAGCGCGACCTCTTCGCCGACCTGGTGGTGTTCGACTACGTATTTGCGCGCGACCGCATCTTTGCCAACGTGAACCTGAGCGACGACGAGCTCGCCCTGTATGAGCGGGTTGCCTCCGAGCTGGAGGCCAAGGTGAACGCGCCGGACCTGGCCATCTATCTGCAGGCGTCGGGCCAGGTGCTGTTCGACCGCATCCAGGCGCGGGGGCGGGACTTCGAACGGCCGTTGTCGCGCGATTACCTCGACGTACTCAACGAAGCCTTCAACCACTTCTTCTTCAACTATTCGGCGGGCCCGCTGCTGGTGGTCAACACCGATGCGATGGACTTCGTCAATGACGAGCGCCACTTCGTGGATCTGCTCACGCGTCTCACCGAGCCGGTGGTCAACACGGAGTTCTACGTGCCGTCATGGGAGGACCGATGACGGGGCGCGCGCGGGTGACCGTGCAGACGCTGCGCCAGATGAAGCGGGAAGGGCGCAAAATCGTGGTCCTCACCGCCTACGACCATCCCACCGCGGTCATCGAGGACCGGGCGGGCGTGGACGTGATCCTGGTGGGCGACAGCCTGGGCATGGTGGTGCTCGGCTATGAGAACACGCTGCCGGTGACGATGGAGGAGGTCATTCACCACGCCCGTGCGGTGGCGCGGGCGCGTCCGCGCGCCCTGACCGTGGGTGACCTGCCCTTCATGTCCTACCAGGCCGGGGTGAGCGACGCGGTGCGCAACGCGGGCCGGATGGTGAAGGAGGGCGGGATGGAAGCGGTGAAGCTGGAGGGCGGCCGGCGCATGGAGGCGGCCATCCGCGGCATCGTCGACGCGGCCATTCCGGTGATGGGCCACCTGGGGCTCACGCCGCAGTCGGTGCATCAGTTCGGCGGCTATCGCGTCCAGGGTAAGGAACAGCACGCCGCGCAGCAGTTGATCGACGACGCGGGTTTCCTGGAGTCGTGTGGCTGCTTCGCGGTCGTCCTGGAAGGGATGCCGTGGCCGCTGGCCCGGCAGATCACCGAGGCGTTGTCGATTCCCACCATCGGCATCGGTGCGGGACCCCACTGCGATGGCCAGGTACTCGTCGTCAACGACCTGCTGGGAATGGACGACCAGTTTGCGCCCCGCTTCGTAAAGCGGTACGCCGAGGTGGGGCGCACCATGGCCGAAGCCTTCTCGGCCTACGCCGAGGACGTCCGCGCAGGACGCTTTCCGGATCTCGACCACAGCTACCCGTCGGAGTAGTCTTCTCTCATGCACGTCTTCCACGAGATCGGGCCTCTGCGTGCCCATCTCGACGCGCGCCGCGCCGCCGGCCACCGCGTCGCCTTCGTCCCCACCATGGGGGCGTTGCACCCCGGGCACGGTGCGTGCGTGGCCGCGGCCCGGGCGGATGCGGGTGCGCTGGTGGTTTGCTCGATCTTCGTCAATCCCACCCAGTTCGGCGCCGGGGAGGATCTCGACGCCTATCCACGCACACTGGCGCAGGACCGTGCACTGCTGGAGGCGTGGGGGTGCGATGTGCTGTTTGCGCCCGCGACCGCGGTGATGTATCCCGAAACACAGACGGTGTGGGTGGACCCGGGGAAGCTGGCCGAGCCCATGTGCGGACGGTTCCGGCCCGGGCATTTCCGTGGCGTGGCCACGGTGGTGGCGAAACTGCTTCATATCGTGCGGCCCGACGTGGCGGTATTCGGCCAGAAGGACGCGCAGCAGGCGCTGGTGGTGCGCGCCATGGCGCGGCAGCTCTGCGAGGGTGTGGAGATCCGGCTGGCGCGCACCGTGCGCGAGCCCGACGGCCTCGCCATGAGTTCGCGCAACGCCTACCTGTCGGACGGCGAGCGCGCGCGTGCGGCGGCGGTTCCCGTGGCACTGGCCGCGGCCCGCGACGCGCTGCAGGCGGGGGAGCGTTCCGCGCGCGCGGTGGAGCAAGCGGCCCGGGGCGCACTCACGCGCGCAGGAATCGAGCGCGTGGACTACGTCGAGGTGCGTCGCGCGGACGATCTTTCTCCTTTGGAGCGTCTGGAAGGGCGCGCTATACTCGCGCTTGCCGCGTGGGTTGGAAGCACGCGGCTCATCGACAACATGGTGTTCGAAGTTGGCCCCGACCGTGTGGTTGCGGACGCGCCGCTGTTCTGATTACAGGATTACCGTGCAGCAAGACAGCAACATTGCCATCGTCATTCTCGCCGCCGGGCAGGGCAAGCGGATGAATTCCGAACTGCCCAAGGTCCTGCACGAGATCGGCGGACGGCCCATGCTGTGTCACGTCATCGACAGCGTTCAGCGCCTCGCACCGGGACGGGTGGTGGTGGTGACCGGCTACCAGGCCGAACGCGTGGAAGATGCCTGCCGCGACCAGGGGGTCGAGTTCGCGCGCCAGAACGAGCAACTGGGTACGGGGCACGCCGTCATGCAGACCGCTCCGCTGCTGCAGGACTGGAAGGGGACCGTCGTGGTCCTCAACGGCGATGTACCCGGCCTGCGCGCGGAAACGATCGGCGCCTTCTTGGAACACCACCTGCGCTCGGGCGCCGCGGCGACCGTGTTGACGGCCGAGCTGGACGACCCCGGCGGGTACGGACGCATCGTGCGTGGCGCCGCCGGCGGACTGGAGCGCATCGTCGAGCACCGGGATGCAACCGAGGCGGAGCGGGCCATCCGCGAAATCAACTCCGGCCTGTTCTGTTTCCAGGCGGATGAGTTGTTTCCCGCGCTGGGGCGCGTGACGCGGCGCAATGCGCAGAACGAGTACTACCTGACCGACGTGGTGGGGCTTTTGCACCATGAGGGCCGCCCGGTTGGGGCCTGGCGGGTGGAGGACGCGCGCGAGGTGGCGGGCGTGAACAATCCGGACGAACTGGAGTCCGTGCGTCGCTTCGTCGGGGATCAATCGTGATGGATCGGCTGTACGCGCCGTGGAGGTCGGCCTACCTGATGAGCGATCCGGAAGCTGGCTGTCTCTTCTGCCGCTTCGTCGCCGCAAGCGACGACCGCGCCAACCTGATCCTGCAACGCGGAGCGCGCTGGTTTGTGATCATCAACCGGTACCCGTACACCACCGGTCACGTCATGGTGGTGTGCAACCGGCACGTGGACCGCATGAGCGAGTTCGACGCCGAGGAAGGCGAGGAACTCGTGCGTCTGCTGTCCCGTTGCGAACGCGCCCTCGCGCAGGTCTATGGCCCCGACGGCATCAACGTGGGCGCCAACCTGGGGCGCAGTGCCGGCGCGGGTATCACCGGCCACTTCCACATGCATCTGGTTCCGCGCTGGCAGGGCGACACCAACTTCATGTCGGCGGTGGGTGAGACGCGGGTGGTGTCCGAGGACCTGAACGACACCTACCACAAGCTGCACGCGGCGCTGGCGGCGCTGTAGGGAGGCATGGCAATGGCGGCCAGAAAAGCGAAACGGCGGGCGCGCAAACCGGCCCAGGGCGGCCTGGGCCAGCGCATCGCGGTGGGCATGGCCACGGTGGCGCTGGTGCTGTGCGCCGCGTCGGTCACCTTCAGCCTCTTCGTGCGCCAGTCGGGCGACGGCGGGTCACGGCCGCTCACCGTCTCGATCAAGAACGGCAGCGGTGTGCCCGGGATCGCCGGCGACGCCGAGGCGGCGCTGCGGCGCATGGAGGTGTCGGTGGTCGAGGTGGGGAACGCGGAGCGGTTCGACTATGCGGAAACGGTTCTGATCGTGCGCCGGCGGGGTTCGGAGGCGGAACTGCTGGCCAAACGAATCGGTTGCCGGAACGTGACCACGCAGATCCGCCGCAACGCCGTGGCGGACGTCGAACTCATCCTGGGCGCCGACTACCGGCGCCTGCAGCTCGGCGGAGTGGAGTGAAAAGGGGCTTGGCGCCGCAGGGTGCCTCGCCTATGCTGATCCTAACCCGTACCGGGAGGCATTGGTGGCGCCCCGCAGACGTCCGTTAGCGTTCATAGCGCTCATACTCTTTCTCGGAATCGTCGTGGGCACCGTGGTGGGCGAGGCGGTTGGCCTGGTGCTTCCGGAGGGGAAGGTCATTCGTGACGTATTCGTCAACGCAACCGACCTGCACGTGGGACCGGTCCACGTCGACCTCGTGGTGTTCAGCTTCACGTTTGGCTTCTCGCTGCGCGTGAACCTGATGAGTGTGCTGGGAATATTCGTTGTGTTCGTGTTCCTGCGCTACTACTGGTAGCGCGCGGAGGGGTCATGATATTCGGTTTCCTGGGGCCGATCGGCTGGAACGAGCTGGTCATCATCCTCGTCATCGTGCTCCTGATATTCGGTCCGCGCCGCCTTCCCGATTTCGCGGAGGCGCTGGGCAAATCAATTCGCAAGTTCAAGCAGGCGACCAACGAGGCGCGCAGCAGCATCGAAGGCAATCAGGACGAATCCCCGCCCCACGACAAGAAGGACGACTAGGCAGAAAAAAGCCCGGCCGGATGGCCGGGCTTTTTTTTATCCGCCGCTCCGCTTCAGGATGCCTCCCGGAAATCCTCGATGGTGCTGTTCTTGCGCAACTCGGCGTACCAGTAGTTGACGTACTGCTGCACCTTCTCCTGATAGATACGGTCGCGAATCTGTGGCGCGCGCGCCTGGAACGTCGCTTCGTCCGGATCCTGGCGGCCGTCCACACGAATCACGTAGACCGCGTTGCCGCTCTCGACCGGGGCTGACACCGTCCCGGGCACCGTGGAGAGTGCCGCCTGCGCGAAGGCGCTGTGGGCGCCCATGCCGGCGACCGGAGCGGCCACGGTGAAGGAGTCCGTGCTTGCCACCGTCAGCTGGTACTGGGCCGCGGCCTTCTCGAAGGGTGTGTTGGGCACGGTGGCGGTGCGGCGGAAGGCCACCGCCTTGCGGGTGGCCGAATCGACCTTGCGCTCGCGCAACAGCATCTGCTTGATGACGTCCGCCACTTCCTCCACCGGGCGCGGCGCGGCGGGGGTGCGGTTCTCGACGCGGCACACGTAGAAATTGCTGTCGTCCTGGATCACGTCGCTGATGGTGCCGGGTGTTGCGGCGAAGGCAAAGCGCGAGACGGCGGGCACGAAGCCCAGCCCGGAGATGGGCATGCCGGCCGCGAACGGATCGGTGCCCACGACCTCGAGTCCGTGCGCGTTGGCCGCCGTCGCGAGGTCCTTCGCCGCGACCGCCTGGTCGTGGATGTCGCGCGCCACCGCGGCCAGCGAGTCCGCGGTCTCGGGGCCCGGCGTGAGCTCCATGTATATCTCGCGCAGGTTGACCTGCTGCTCGCCCTTCTCCTTGCGCGAAGCGATGAGCTGGATGACGTAGATACCGTCGGTGGTGGGGATCGGCTCGCTGATCTCTCCGGGTTTGAGCTGGGCCGCGGCGTCCATCACCACGGCGTCGCGCTGGCCGGCGCCGAGGAAACCGGTCTCGCCACCCACGCTGGCGGTGTGGGCCTCGGAATAGGTCCGGGCCAGCGTGGCGAAGTCCTCGCCACCAACGGCCTGCTTGCGGACGATTCCCGCGGTGTAGACCAGATCGGAGCGGTCGCGGTCGGAGGGAACCCGCGGCAACCGCACCACCTGCAGCGAGGCCTTCTCCGGCTGCTGGTAGCGGTCCAGGTGCTTCTGGTAGTACGCCGCCACGTCCTCGTCGGAGGGCGTCCAGTCGCCGATGTCCTCGCCATCGATGGGGAAACTGACGTAGCGCGCCACCAGCTTCACCGTCTCCTCGTCGAACGCGCGCCGTACCTCGGCGGCCGAGACGTGCACCTGTGACATCAGGTACTGGTTGAGCTTGAGCACGGGGATGCGCTGGCGCACCAGATCCTCCACCGCGGTCCAGTCGGCCTCGGGGTTGTTGAGCGCCGACTGATACGCGGCGTAGTCGAAGTTGCCGTTCTCGTCACTGAAGTACTGCTGCACCTCCGGTGGCGGCGAGGTGCGGATGGCGTTGAGCACCTCTTCGTCGCTCACCGTGATGCCGAGTTGTTTGATCTGCTCGGAGGTGAGGATGTTGCTGACGATGTTCTCCCACGCCTGGTCACGCAGCATCTCCTGCTGCATGCTGCTGAGCTCTCCATTGGGGCTCGAGGCGCGGAACTGTTGCGCCATCTGGGTATAAACGGACTGGTACGCCTGCGGCGTGACGGGCACGCCGTTCACGCGGCCCACCAGGGTCTGCTTCTGGGTCATTCCTCCGGACTGGAGGTCGAGCCCCCAGACGGCGAAGATCGTGATGACGAACGCCACGACCACCACCCAAAGGATGATCTTGGTGTTCTCACGCATCTGCTTCATCATATCGACATCACAACTCCCGGATCGGTCTACGAGGATGAAAAAACGCCAAGCGGTGAAGATAGCACAGGATACGGCCGCTGACAAGCGTGCCCCGCAGCCCCGCAACGGACTTTTGACACCATCGGTCGCGGGTGGTAGCGTGGCGCGACCGTCGGCCCTTTTACAATGAACACGACCCCGCGTTTCCTCTTTGTTGCGCTCGTTTGCGCCGCGACCGCCGCTTTCGCCGGCGACGACGCCGGGCGGCGCCCGTGGCCGGTGCCGCTGGGCCAGGCGGTCTCATCGAACTTCTGCGAGTACCGCGACGGCCGTTTCCACGCGGGGATCGACGTGCGCACCTACGGCCGCGAGGGCGTGGCGTGCCGTGCTGTCGGCGACGGGTGGGTGTCGCGGGTGCGCGCCGGTTCGCTCGGGTACGGCAAGGCGCTGCACGTGATGCTCGACGATGGCGACGAGGTGGTGTACGCGCACCTCGCCGAGTTCATGCCCGCGCTGGAGGACTCGCTCGCGGCCGCCCAGCGCCGCGCGGGGCGATACAACGTGGATTTTCACCTGGCGCCGGGGGCGCTGCGGGTGGCGAGCGGGGACGTGATCGCGTGGTCCGGCGCCACCGGCACCGCCGGGCCGCACCTGCACTTCGAAACCCGCTCCGGCGACCTGGCCATCAACCCGTTCCGGCGCGGATTCGCGGTGACCGACCGCGAGCGTCCCGTCTTTTCCAGGCTCGCGCTGGTGCCGCTGGACCCGGCGGCGCGGGTGGAGGGTGTCCTGCAGCCCCTGGAGCTGGTGCCGCGCCGTGCGGGTGGGGGGCGCTACGCCATCGCGGATACGCTGCGCATCTCGGGCCGGGTGGGGGTTGCGGCGAGCGTCATCGACCGGCTCAACGCCGCCTCCGGGCGGCTCGCCCCGTACGAGATGCAGGTGTGGGCGGACGACTCGCTCGTGGCGCGCATCGTCCTGGACCGGTTTGCGTTCGCGGATGCGGGTGAGGTCGACCTGCTCTACCACGCCGGTGCCAACCGCGCGCGCGGGGTGACGTTCTTCGAACTGTACCAGCGCGACGGGGAGACCCTCGACGGGAGGGAGTTCCCGGGCGGAGGCAGCCTGCCGGCCGGGCCGGCCGGGAAGGTTCACAGCGCGCGCGTGGTGGCGCTGGACACGGCGGGAAACCACGCGGAGGTCACGTTCCGCTATGTCGATACGCCGGCGGGTACGGGCGGACGCCCGCCGCGCGCCGGGCCGCGCGATCCCGTGCTGGCGCCGGACCTGGCGGGGGCCTTTTTTGCCGACGGCTTCGCCGCGGTCATGGACACGGTGGTGGTACGGGCGGTCGAACTGGCAGGCCGCGTGCGCGCCCTGCCGGGCGGGGCGGGCGGCGACACCGCCACCGTGTACGTGACTGGTTTCGTGCGCGGGGGCGCCGGTGACGTGGAGGTCCCGGCGCTGGGGGTGACGGTCTCGGTTGCGCCGGGAACACTCTTCGGCGACGGGGTGGTGTTCGTGACGCGGGCGCAGACGGAGCACGCCAAGACGGCCAACGGCCTGGTCTCCGTCGGCGACCCGGTGCGGGTGGGACCGGCCGGCTGGGTGACGCGCCGCGGGTTCGACTTGCGCATCGAGGCCCCCGGGTGCGGCGAGCGCGACGCGGTGTACCGGTTTGACGACCGCAAGCGGACCTGGTCCTTCCTGGGCGGGGCGCGCGACGCGGCGGGTATCACCGCGCGCTCCACGCGGCCCGGTGTCTTTGCGGTGCTGCGCGACGGCACGCCGCCGTGGCTGGGCGCGCCGCAGCTCGCGTGGCCGGCGTCCTACGCCACCGGGTTGCCGGTTGCGGAGATTCTGGTGCCGGTGGAGGACCGGGGCTCGGGAATCGACGATACGCGGATCACCGTTACCGTGGGCGGGCGCGAACGTTACGCACGCTGGGATTTCGCAAAGAAAAAAATCGTTGTGACCCTGCGGGGCGAACCTATAATCGGACCACAACCCGTCCACGTGGTCGTGTTTGACAAGGCCGGCAACCAGTCCGTCGCCGACGCGACGGTCGTTTTCGATTCGCGCTGAAGCAGCGCTTCCTTTCATGTCTGCTCCATTCGTACATCTGCACGCGCACTCGGAGTACAGCCTGCTCGACGGCTCCATCAAGGTGAAGAACCTGGTGCGCCGCGCGAAGGACCTGGACATGCCCGCGGTTGCGCTCACCGACCACGGCAACCTCTTCGGCATGATCCATTTCTACAAGGCGGCCAAACGCGCCGGCATCAAGCCCATCCTGGGCATGGAGGCGTACATAACGCGCGGCAGCCGCCACGACCGGGGCCGCAAGAAGGGCGAGCCCTCGCAGACCGACCATCTCATCCTGCTGGCGCGCAATCTCGACGGCTACCACAACCTGATCAAGCTCTCCTCCATCGCTTACCTCGAGGGCTTCTACTACAAGCCGCGCATCGATTTCGAAACCCTGCAGAGCCACGCGGACGGACTCATCGGTACCACCGCCTGCCTGCGCGGCACGGTGGCGCAACTCGCGCTCAACGACGGCTACGAAGCTGCCAAGGCGTTTGCCTGCCGGTACCGCGACGTCTTCGGCGCGGGCAACTACTACATCGAAATGCAGGACCACGGGCTGGAGCCGCAAAAGCAGCTCAACGAGATCTACCGGCGCCTGAGCGCCGATACCGGCATCCCGCTGATCGTGTCCAACGACGTCCACTACCTGGACCGCGAGGACGCGGAGGCGCAGGAGGCGCTCCTGTGCCTGCAGACCGGCAGCGACATGGACGACCCCAAGCGCTTCCGCTTCAGCACCACCGAACTGTTCTTCAAGACGCCGGCGGAGATGGCGGCGTTGTTCCCGGACGATCCACAGGCGCTGGAGAATACGGTGGCAATCGCTGAGCGGTGCGATGTGGAACTCAAGGAGGGGGAGCTGCACCTGCCGCGCTTCCCGCTGCCGGAGGGGTTCGCGAGCAACGGCGACTACCTGCGCCACCTCGCCTTCGAGGGGGCGGCGCAGCGTTACGGCGACGTATCCGAAGCGACGCGCAAACGCCTCGACTTCGAGTTGTCGGTGATCGCCAAGATGGGTTTCGACGGGTACTTCCTGATCGTGCGCGATATCGTCCATCACGCGCGCGAAAGGGATATTCCGGTGGGGCCGGGTCGCGGCAGTGCGGCGGGCAGCCTGGTGACGTATGCGCTGGGGATCACCGACGTCGACCCGCTGGCGCACGGCCTGCTCTTCGAGCGCATGCTCAACCCCGAGCGCGTCAGCATGCCCGACATCGACATCGACTTCTGCTTCGAGCGCCGCGACGAAGTGATTCGTTATGTGATCGACCGCTATGGCCAGGACAACGTCTGTCAGATCATCACCTTCGGCACCATGGCCGCGCGCGCGGTGGTGCGCGACGTTGGGCGGGTGCTCAAGGTGCCCTACGACGAGGTCGACCGCATCGCCAAGCTCATCCCCGGCGTCACCGGGACATCGTTGCGCGAGTCGCTGGAGAACATCTCCGAACTCAAGACCCTGGTGGACAACAGCGCCGACTACGCACGGCTGATGAAACTCTCGCTCACCCTGGAGGGCATTTCGCGCCACGCGTCGACGCATGCGGCGGGCATGATCATCACGCCGACGCCGCTGGTCAACCACGTGCCGCTCTACAAGTCGAATCGCGACGAAATCACCACCCAGTACGACATGAAGAGCATCGACGCCATCGGTCTGCTCAAGATCGACGTGCTGGGCCTGCGCACGCTCACCGTGATCGACAAGGCGCTGCGCATGGTGGAGGAGAACCACGGGCGGCGCATCCGCCCCGAGGACATCCCGCTCGAGGACGAGAAGACCTACGAACTGCTGCGCTCCGGGCGCACGGTGGGCGTCTTTCAGCTGGAGAGCTCCGGCATGCGCGAGCTCTTGACCAACCTCAGACCCACCGGGTTCCACGACGTGGTGGCGGTGAACGCGCTCTACCGCCCGGGCCCGCTGGGCAGCGGCATGGTGACGCACTTCGTGGACTGCAAGCATGCACGCAAGGAGATCGCCTACGAGCACGAGCTGCTCGAGCCCATCCTGCGCGACACCTACGGGGTCATTCTGTACCAGGAGCAGGTGATGCGCATCGCCAGCGACCTGGCCGGGTTCTCGCTGGGCGAGGCCGACCTGCTGCGCAAGGCCATGGGCAAGAAGCAGAAGGACGTGATGGCCGAGCAGCGCAAGCAGTTCATCGAGGGCGCGCGTGCGCGTGGCATCGCCAGGTCGACCGCGGAAAAGATCTTCTCGCAGATGGAGAAGTTCGCCGAGTACGGGTTCAACAAGTCGCACAGTGCGGCCTATGCCGTGCTCTCCATCCGCACCGGTTTCATCAAGGCGCACTACCCGGCCGAGTTCATGGCGGCGACGCTCTCCAGCGAAATCGACGACACCGACCGCATCACCGTGCTGATGGAGGAGTGCCGCGAGTGCGGCGTGGAGGTGGTGCCGCCCAACATCAACACATGCCACCCCGAGTTCCGCGCGCGCGAGGGGCGTATCTACTATGGACTGGGTGCGGTCAAGAACGTGGGCATGGCCGCGGTGGAGACGATCGTGGCCGAGCGCAGCGAGGCGGGGGCGTTCCGCTCCCTGGAAAACCTGTGCGGGCGTATCAACAGCCGCCTGGTGACGCGGCGCGTGTACGAGAGCCTGATCGCAGCCGGGGCGCTGGACGCGCTGCCCGGCCACCGCGCGCAGAAGCTGGCCGCGCTGGAGACGGTGACGGAGCGGGCCGCGCGCCGCTTCCGCGACCAGGCTCTCGGCCAGTCCAGCCTGTTCGGCGAGAGCGAGGAGCCGGACGAGGCCCCGCTGCCGGAGGTGGCGCCGTGGACCGCGCAGGAACAGTTGCAGAAGGAGAAGGAATCGCTGGGATTCTTTCTCTCCGGTCACCCGCTCGATCGCTACCGCGATCTGATCACCATGATCCGCACCACCACCTCGCGCGAGTTGCGCGACATGCCCGGCGGCGAGCGCGCGTTGATCGGCGGCATGGTGACGGCGGTCAAACTCACCACCGATCGCAACCAGCGCCAGATGGCGTTCGTCACCATCGAGGACCCGGAGGGTCAGGCGGAGGTGGTGATGTTCGCGGATGTTCTGGAGAAGTCGCGGCGTCACATCGGTGAGAACAGCGTGGTGGTGGTGGAGGGCCGTGTCTCGCGGCGCAACGGCGGCGACGGCAAGGTGCTGGTCAACAGCGTGCTCTCGGTGGGCGAGGACCAGACCCCGTCGTGGAAGGAAGTTCACGTCACCATCGACCTCGACCACATGGGCGAGGAGAAGGTGGACGAACTCAAGGGCGTTCTCACCGGGCGGCCGGGCGACTCGCGGGTCTTCTTTCACATCCAGGAGAACGGCCGCCGCTCCTACGTGATCCGCGCGCGCAGCCAGGGCGTGCTCGTCGACCCGGCGCTGGTATCCGGGTTGTCCGCCTCGGTGGGTGCGTGCAACGTGAGGCTGGTACCCGCGGGGATCGGTGCGTGAAGCGAGCCGCTGCGTTCGCGCTGCTGTGCGTGCTTACCGCGCCGGTGGCGCGGGCCGGGCTCGAGCAACCGGTCGACAACGTCGGCCATCCCATCGCCGGCATCATCCCGCACCGCGAGTATCGCGTGCAGGTACGCCTGACGCCGGAGAGCAGCCTGCAGGGAGGCGTGCGGCTGGGGTTCAAGGACCGCGTGCAGGTGGGCGTCTTCTACGGCGTGCAGAAGCTGGTGGAGACGGGTTCGCCCACCGCCAACGATCACCTCGGCTTCGAAGTGCGCGCGCGTGTGCTCGAGGAGGCGCGCTGGCCGGCGGTTGCGGTCGGGTTCGACTCGCAGGGCTGGTACGCGTACGACGGCGCCTACCAGCGCTATGAGCGCAAGTCTCCCGGGGTCTACGCGGTGGCGAGCAAGAACTGGCACTCGTTCGCCGGCGATCTGTCGCTCCACCTGGGGGCCAACTACAGTCTGGAAACGGCGGATGGCGACGACGCCCCCGACATGTTCGGCGCCGCGGACTGGACCATCGCCAACGCGGTCTCGTTGCTGGGCGATCTGGACATGGCCTGGAACGACGACACCCCGGATGGGCGCTTCGGGGAGGGCGGGGTGTACGTGGATGTGGGCGTCCGGGTGGCGCTTGGTGCCCACCTGCAATTGATGCTAGTATTCAGCGACCTCACCCGGAACCTCGGCCCGGACGCGGAGATCGGCCGGGAACTCGAGGTCACGTACCTGAACTGGTTCTGAGCCCCCCCGCGGGGCCCGACGGAGGGTGTATGGCACAGCGTGCTCCCCGGCGTTACGTGCTGGACTTCGAACAGCCGATCGTCGAACTGGAGGACAAGATCGCCGAGCTCAAGCAGCTCGCGATCGTCCAGAATGTCTCCGTCGACGACGAGGTGGGGCGGCTGACCGAAAAGGCCGACCGGCTGCGCGGCGAGGTGTTCTCGGGGCTCACCGCGTGGCAGCAGGTGCAGCTGGCGCGGCACCCGCAGCGTCCCTACACCCTGGACTACGTGACCGCGTTCGGGGGCGAGTTCACCGAACTGCACGGCGACCGCTACTTCGCCGACGACGAGGCCATCGTGGGCGGGTTCATGATGCTCAACGACCTGCGCATCATGCTCATCGGCCACCAGAAGGGCCGCGACACGCGCGAGAACATCCGGCGCAATTTCGGGATGCCCAATCCGGAGGGCTACCGCAAGGCCAACCGGCTCATGCGTCTCGCGGAGAAGTTCAACCTGCCCATCGTCACCCTCATTGACACGCCGGGCGCGTACCCGGGTCTGGGCGCCGAGGAACGCGGGCAGGCGCTGGCCATCGCCGAGAACCTCAAGCTGATGGCTTCGCTCAAGGTTCCCATCGTGTCGGTGGTGATCGGCGAGGGCGGCAGCGGTGGCGCGCTGGCGCTGGGGGTGTCGGACCGGATCCTGATGCTCCAGCACGCGATCTATTCGGTGATATCCCCGGAGGGGTGCGCGGCCATCCTGTGGAAGGACCAGGGCAAGGTGAAGGAGGCCGCGGACGCGCTCAAACTGACGGCCAAGCACCTGCTTTCATTTGGGATCATCGACCGTATCGTCCCCGAACCGGCCGGTGGCGCGCACCGGGATCCGGGGGCGGTGGCGGAGTCCCTGGGACAGGTGGTGTACGAGGAAGTCAATTACCTCTCGCATCTTAGCCCCGCGACCCTGCGCGAGCGGCGGCTGAAGAAGTACCTGAACATGGGTTTCTACGAGCAAGAAACGACTTGACCGTGCCCGCGCCGCGCTGTAAAATATTTGACAAGTTCGAGTTATCCCGCCCCTAGCCGTCCGTTGCGAGGTGTCCCTCATGCTCCGACCCGAGCTCCTGGAGATACTGGCATGTCCGAAGTGCAAGGAGAAGGTCGTGCTGGACGAGAAGGGACGCCATCTTGTGTGCATGCGCTGCCGGATCAAGTACCCGGTCAACGAGCACGGGATTCCGATCATGCTCATCGAACGGGCGGAACCCCTGGACGCGTAGAGGAGATCGCAGCCACCCGTTGCGTGCGAACGGCCGACCGACAGCGGCGGCCGTGAAGACGCGCGTTTGTTGCCACATGCGTTCAGTCAAGATTACGATTTTCATTCTCGCGTTGTGCGCGCTCACGGCGGCCGGCTCCGTCTATGCGGGCGGGCAGGTCCGCACCGTCTCGGACAGCAATGGCCGCGTCGTGATCGAGTTGACGAGCGAAAGCCCGGACAACCAGCCCGTCATCCAGACCTTCTTCGTCGCCATATCCCCCGGCGGCACGTGGTCGGTTGATTTCGAGCCGGGTGCGGGTGCCGCGATTCGCGCAGACGCCCTCGCCGACACCATCATCGTATCCCAGCCGTTCATATACCGTGGCACGCGCGCCCTGTGGGTGCGGGTCTCGGTCCCGGCCGGCCTGCCGCTGTCCACCGTGACCGTGGACTACACGCCCGCGGCCGAGGTGCGCGACGCAAGCACCGTGGATCCGTTGCTCAAGGCGCTGGTCGTGAATACCGACGTGTTTCCGGTGACACCGCGCAGCGGGTCGCCGGATCCGTGGTTCTCGCGCTCGCCCAACTGGGCCCGGCTCACGCTCGCCTCCCGCGGCATGTATGCAGTCACCGGCGCGGATCTTTCGGCGGCCGGCGTGAGCCTCGCCGGCATCGATCCCGCGACGTTGCGTGCATACACCGGCGGCGTGCGCATGCAGGCGCGCGACCTGACCGACGCCAACGGGTCGTGGCAGCCTGGGCAGGCGATGCGCGAAGTTCCCCTGCGCGTGGAAGCCGGCTCCGACGGGACCTTCGACGCCAGCGACCGGATTGTGTTCTATGCCGTCGGCGCCGAGGACTGGGCGGACTATTACGGTCCGGCGGCGGACACGCTCCACTACCGTCACAGCCACGCAAAGAGCAACACGTACTTCCTCTCCTGGGGAGGCGCGTTGGGGGGAACCCCGTTGCGCATGGCCGGCGTGGCCGCGGTGCCGGTGGCGGCGCCGGACCGCACCACCTACTTCCACCGCGAGTACCGGGAGCGCGACCTGATCAGCGATTTCGACTACCGCGGCGATGGCTGGCTGTGGCTCGACGTGCCGCGCCCGGGAAACTCGCGCTACGGCCTGGTGTCGATCGACGTCCGCGACCTGGTTGCGTCGCGCCCGCAGGTGTTTCGATCCGTGGCGCTCGCCCCGTACGTATCGGCCAACGACCCGACGGGCAGCAACATCGGGCACCATGCGCTGTACCTGAATCTTCGCGGCGGGGTGGAGCGCACCGTGGGCGGGCTGGTGTGGAACGCACAGGTGACCCACCGCTACTTCGAAGACGGAGTTCCCGTGCGTATCAGCGGCGACTTTCTGCTGAACGGCGCCAACCAGTTCCGTCTGCAGGTTCCTGGCGATCTCAATCCCATCGACAAGATGTTCTTCGCCTGGTTCTCGATCGGCTACGAACGCCGCATCCGCGCTGTCGACGATGCCATCGCGTTCTCGTCGCCCGATACCAGCGGCGTGGTGAACTTCAGCGCCACCAGTTTCACCACCCAGGGGACGTTGTACGCGTTCGATGTCACCGATCCGTGGTCGCCTTTCGAACTGACCGGCGCCGAGGTGACCCCATCCGGTGGCGGACGGCGCGTTCGCTTCTCATCCAGCCTGGCCGCCGAACGGCGCCACTACTGGGTTGGCAGCGGGGGAGCCCTGCGCAAGCCCAGCGTGACGCGCGTAACCCCGGTGGATCTGCGCAACGAGAGCGCGGGTCCCAATATGCTCATCGTGTGTCACGCCGGTTTCCGCGCGGCGGCGGAGCGCCTTCGCGCCCATCGGGCTGCCCATCTTCCGTTCTACGGCAATCCATCGGTGAAGGTCGTCACCACCGACGAAATCTTCGACAACTTCTCGGCGGGGCTCCCAGACCCGATGGCGATTCGCAACTACATCAAGTTCCTGTACGAAAACGCAATCGACGCCAATGGCAATCCCCGGCTGGGCTACGTGCTGCTGCTGGGTGACGCGACGGTCGACTTTCGCAACAACGCGAGTGCACAGCCCGATTATGTTCCGACCAATCTGTACTTCACCCGCACCACGCTGTTCGCCATGGCGACCGACGACTGGTTCGCCCACATGGACGCCAGCGATCAGGTGGGCGGCGCGTCGGTCATGGACGTCGCGCTGGGCCGCCTGCCGGTCGAATCCGCGGAAGAGGCGTCGATTGCGGTCGACAAGGTGATCGGGTACGAGCTCGACTCGCCGCGCGAGACGTGGCGCGATGAAATCATCCTGGTGGCGGACGACGAACTGTCGTCGTTCGAGTCCGCGTGCGAGACATCGTGGACGGACGAATCCGAGGCGATCACCTACACCTACGCGGCCAACTACCTGACGGTGCGCAAGATCTACCTCACCGAGTACGCGCAGATCGGCAGCGTGAAGCCGCAGTCGAGGCTGGAGTTCCTGGACGAATGGAACCAGGGCGCGCTGGTGGTCAACTACATCGGACACGGAAGTTCGCAGCAGATGGCGGACGAGCAGGTGTTCCTGGGGTCGGACGTGAGCCAGCTCAACAACGGCCTGCGGTTGCCGGTGGTCATGGCGTTCAGCTGCACGATTGGAGACTTCGCCAATCCGGCCGGCAAGAGCCTCTCCGAGAAGCTCATTGTTCGCGCCGAAGGGGGTGCGGTGGCCACGATGACCGCGTCCCGGGAAACCTACCCCGGCCCCAACGCCAAGCTCAATGCCGCGCTGTTCAAGTTGATGACGCCGCGCTGGCTGGGGGATACCGATGCACCCATCGGCGTGGCCGCCATGGCGTCCAAGCTGCACTCTGCGGCGGAAACGTATTTCCAGCCCTTCCAGGAAGAGAACAACTGGAAGTACAACCTGCTCGGCGACCCGGCCATGAGGCCGGCCATCGCGCGGCAGGCACTGCGTTTCGAGACCACGGGCCAGGAAACACTGGTGGCCGGCGCGCGCCACGTGCTGCGCGGCCGGGTGTTGCGGGACGGCGCCACCGACGCCGGTTTCACCGGTGCGGTGACGGTGACGGTGCGCGAGCCGCGCATTCGCCGCGCGTACCAGACGCGCTGCAACACGGCCATCGTGATGAACTACGACGTCCCCGGCGGCGTGATCTACAGCGGTTCCGCCGACGTCCACGACGGGGAGTTCGAGGTGAGCTTCCGCGTGCCGCGGCTGGCGGCCACCGGTCCGCTCGCGTTTGCCGCCGCGTACGCCGACGCCGGCGGGAGCGATGCCGCCGAGGCCATCGACAGCGTGCTGGTGGTGGCGGCGCCCACGCTGGCGGATTCGCTCGCGCTCAAGCAACTCGACGGCGCGCCCCGCGTGGAGTTGGGGTTCAAGAGCGGCCTCAAGGTGGTAAAGCCCGGCGACACGGTGCGTGCGCTGGTGCGCGACCAGGACGGCATCAACATCCTGGCCACGACCAACGAGGGGAGGCAGGCGATTCTGATCGATGATCTCCCGGTGCCCATCGATGTGAACAAGTACTTCTCCTTCGATCACGGGGGGGTGGATACGTCGGGCGTGCTGCTGTTCCCGTTGCCGGACCTCGACGTCGGAAAGCACCGCCTGGTGTACAAGGTGAGCGACAGCTTCGGTGCAACCGCGCTCGATACGCTGTTCTTCGACGTGACCGATGCGCAGGACTATTACGCGCAGGCGGTCATGAACTACCCGAACCCGTTTCAGACCTCGACCCAGTTCCTGTTCCGGCTTTCCAACCGGGCCTCGGTGACCGTGGACATCTTCACGGTGTCGGGCAAGCGGGTGCGGCGGATCGAGCAGATCCGGGACGGTGGCGAGGTATGGATCGAATGGGATGGCCGGGACGCCGCGGGCGACGATATCGCCAACGGGTCCTATCTGTATGTGGCAACAGTGGATTTCGTGGGACTGGACCGACCCCCGACGGTCCTGCGCGGCAAGCTGACCCGTATCCGATGACGGCGCCAGCCTTGACCGCTCAGGTCCTGAAGCCTTATTATTGTCTGGTACTTAGGAGGATTCCATGACGTTTCGGAAACTGTTGGGTGTCGTGTTCGTGCTCGCGATCGTGGGTTCGCACTCCAGCGCCTTCGCACAGGCGGAGGCGGCGGTGCCGTCGCTGACCATTCCCCCGGGCGCGCGCGCCAACGGCATGGGAGAGGCGTTCGTGGCCGTTGCGGACGACGCCACCGCCGGCTGGTGGAACGCGGGCGGGCTCGCGTTCATGAAGCAGCGCAGCCTCGCGTTCATGCACAGCCAGCTCGTGCCGGATCTGGTTTCGGACGTCTACTACGAGTACCTGGGCTACTCCGCGCCGGCGGGCGACGTCGGCGTGTGGCAGGCGAGCCTCATCTATCTCACTTACGGCGAAAGTGTGGCCACCGACCCGCAGGGCACCACGCTGGGCTACTTCGACAGCTGGGAAGGCGCGCTGAACGCGTCGTTCGCCATGCTGGTGGGCGACAACTTCGGCGCGGGCATTTCCATGAAGTTCATCCGCGTCGACTACGCGCCTGCCAACTTCACCCAGGACAACGTCGACGGCACCGGCACCAGCTTTGCGGTGGATCTGGGTACCCTGTACAAGTTCCAGAAGCAGCGGCTGAACATCGGCTTCGCGCTCACCAACATGGGCCCCAACATCGCCTTCATCGATCGCGAACAGAGCGATCCGCTGCCGTTCACCGGCCGCCTGGGGCTCGCGTGGACGCCCGTCGCAGACGAGATCAGCAACCTGCTGCTCACCTTCGACCTCGAGCAGAGCCTGGTGTGGCTGATCGACAGCGACATCGACACGCGGCGCAGCGAGGTGTGGCACGTGGGCACCGAGTACCGGTACGTCAATCTGCTGGCGGGCCGGCTTGGATACGTCTACGACCAGGACGGCGACTTCAAGGACTTCACGTACGGACTCGGCTTCATCTACAAGGACAAGCTGTCGCTCGACTACGCCAACGTGCCCCAGGCGCAGACGCTGGAGCGCGTGCACCGCTGGTCGCTGTACTTTACGTTTTAACCCCTGCGGACCCCCTGCAATACCGGCGACCGGCCGCCCCGGCGCCCCAGTGGAGGCTTTGACAGATGCAGGTATGTCGTTTTGCCGCCGCGCTCGTCTTGTTCAGTGGCGCGGTGGCCGCACCCCTTTGCGCCGCGCGGGCGCAGGATGCGCTGCCGCCCATGCTGGTGGCGCACAGCACCAGTGCGGGCGCGGCGCATGAGCCGTTGACGGCACCGCAGCCGGCGCGTTTTTCCTTCGACCCCGCCATGGTGGCGTCCGCGGACGCCGCTCCCAAACAGAATTACCTGCCGGTGCTGTACTCGCTGTTGATTCCCGGCACGGGGGAGATATCCATGGGCTACTACGGCCGGGGCATCGCCCTGGTGGCGGCGGAGATCCTCGCGTGGACCGGCTACGCCGTCTACCACAGCGACGGCATGGACCAGCGCGACGCGTACGAGTCCTTCGCGGACACGTACTGGAACATGGACAAGTGGATCGATGATCATCCGTGCAACGTCGAGCAGTACGGCGACGGCACGCGCACGCTCGAGAACCTCGAATTGTGCGGGCAGGGAGGTTCCGGCAGCGGCGCCTGGCCCGGCTACGTTCCGTATGTCTCCCGGGACGAGGACAAGCAGCACTACTACGAGAATCTGGGCAAGTACGACTGGTACATCTCCGGCTGGTCGGACTGGGATCCGTCGGCGGACCCGTACCTGGAAGATACCGCGCTGCGCGACCAGTACCGGGCCATGCGCGGCGAGAGCAACGACTCGCTCGACAAGGCCAACGAGTTCATCTGGATAAGCGTGGTGGCGCGCGCCTTCTCACTGGCGGAGACCGCCATCATCGTGCACAACCGCCGCGGCGCACAGGACGGCGGCGAAGGCGGCGGCATGGCGTTGCGCGCGAGGCCGCGCGGCCTGGACGGCGGCGAACTCGCGCTGGAGGTACGGTTCAAATGAGGCGGATTGCGGTTCTGTTGATTCTGGCGGCGCTGTCGCTGCCCGCGCCGGGGGCGGCGGGCTCGCTCCGCGACGCGGCCTCGGTGCCGGCGCCACCCGCGGAAGCGAATGCGTGGCAGTACGACGCCGACACCCGGGGAGTGTCCGAGCCCCTCTCACCCGGCAAGGCGGTGTTGTACTCGCTGCTGATCCCGGGGCTCGGGGACTACAAGCTCGGCAACCACGGGCGCGCGGCCGCGTTCTTCGCGGTGGAAGGCGCAATCTGGGTGTCCTACGCCGTGTTCCAGATGCAGGGCAGCGGCCGTGAAGACGAGTACCAGAACCTGGCGGTGCAGTTCGCGGGGGTCACGCAGACCGGGCATTCCGACGAGTTCTACGCCACCATCCGCGAGTACGATAACTCGGCCATCTACGAGGCCGACGTCAAGGATGACGGCCGCTTCGAGTTGCGGCAGGTTCTCACCAGCGCGGAGCTCCAGCAGTATTTCATCGAGAACCGCGTGGCGGACTACGAGCCCTGGCAGTGGACCTCGCTGGAGCGCCGCCTGCAGTACTCCGAGATGCGTTCGTCCAGCAAGACCTCGTACCGGCGCGCGGACTACATGTTTGCGGCCGCCGCGGCCAACCGGGTGGTGAGCGCCATCTTCGCCTACGCCGCCGCGCGCGGTATGCACAAGGATACCGACGTTGGTTATCGCCTGGACCTTTCACCGGCGCCGGGCGGTGTGGACGTCGCGTTCACGCTGACCAGGCCGTTCTAGCGCGCCGGTGCCGGACTGGGGGACGGGACCATGCGCACATCCCTCGCAATGATCATTCTCTCGCTCGGGGCCGCATCGTGCGCGCCGGGCGCCGACGCGCCGCCTCCCGCCACGGGTGGCGAGCCCGCGTCGCTGCTCACACCCGACGCCGCGTGGAACGCGTGTGCCACCATCACCCCCGGCAAGCCGGCGGGGGTGTGCACGGACTTCGGTGGCAACGTGGTGGTGGCGGATACGTCGCCGCCGCGTTTGATCGTGTTTCGGAGCGTCGGCGCGTGCCAGGAGTTTCAGATTCCCGACGGCCAGCCCGCCTTTCGTCCCTCGGATGTCTCCATCCGCGGTTTTTTCGTCTATGCGGTGGATGAAACCGATCGCATGCTGTTGCGCTGGGACTCCAGCGGATCGTTCCGCGACGTGCTCTTGAACTTCGAGGATCTGCAAACCGGCCGGCGCATCTCGCCCTACGGTCTGGATGTGGATTCGTCGGGGCGGCTGGCCATCACCGACGTGGAGAACCACAAGGTGCTGGTGCTCGACACGTACCTCAATATCGACGTCGCCTTCGGGAACTACGGGACGTTCGACGGGCAGTTCGATACGCCGCTGGGGGTCTCATTCACCCCGCGCGGCGAGTTGCTGGTTGCGGATTCGGGCAACGGGCGGCTGCAGGTGTTTTCGGATTCGGGATCGCACCGCCGCACCCTGCCCGGCGCCGGCGTGGACAATCCCATGCGGCGCCCGCGGCGCGCGGTGGCGGCGGAGGACGGCACGGTGTACGTGGCCGACCCGGTGGCGCGCTGTGTCTTCGTCCTGCCCGCCGACGGCGGCGCGGTGCGCGCGTTCATCGCGCAGGAGGGTGCGGCGTTCGAGCCGACCGATGTCGCGCTGGGACGCGAGGGCCGCCTGTTCGTGACCGACGCGGCCACCCAGTCTCTGCGCGTATTCAAGGTGATGTAGCATCCACGGAACACGCGCGCAGTACCGGCCCCTGGTCGCCGCCCTCATCGCCGGCGTTCTGGCCGCGGGTGCTGGGGTTGCACGTGCGGACACGGTGCCGTGGGGCGCGGTGGCCGATACCCTCAAGAGCCCGACCCCGGGCGAGCGCATCACACTCACCGCCGCGTTCATCGTCCCGGGCAGCGTGCGCGTCGCGTTCGACGGCGTCGCGGTTCCACCCGAGGGTTACCAGGTCAACCATCACCTCGGCACCATCCGCTTCCGGATCGACATCCCCCCGGGCGCGCGCGTGGTGGTGAGCTACCAGCGGCAGCCCTTCCTGCTCTCGCCCGTCTACGCGCTTCGCCCCGCGGAGGTGTCGCGGCCCGACTCGGTGCAGGCCCCGCCGGAGCGGGTCAAGTCCACCCGGCCCGCCGAAACCGGGACGCCTCCGAACCTCGTATTCGGCGGAACCAAGTCGGTGTCTTTCTCAACCGGCAGCAACCGCGGCCAGACACTCGACCAGTCGCTGGAAGCCACCGTGGAAGGCCAGCTCACCCCCACCATCAAGGTGCGCGCGCTGCTCTCCGACAACAACCTGCCCATCCAGCCGGAGGGGAATACCGAGGAGCTGCAGTACTTCGACCGCGTGTTCGTGGAGATCGAGGGGCCCAACGCGAAGGCGGCGCTGGGCGACATCGCGCTTGACGACCGCACGTCCTCCTTTTCGCCGCTCACCCGCCAGCTGCGTGGATTCTCCGGCGCGGCGTGGCAGCGTCGCGGACGCGTGGCGGTGGCGGCGGCGGAAACCAAGGGGCAGTTCCGCACCGTGGAGTTCCGGGGCACCAGCGGACTGCAGGGACCCTACGCGCTGCTCTCGCAGGCGCGCACCACCAGCGACGTGATCATCGCGGGCACGGAACGGGTGTACGTGAACGGCGCGCGCATGGAGCGCGGCCAGAATCACGATTACGTCATCGACTACGACGCGGGGACGGTGACGTTCACCCCGCGCCGGGCGATCACCTCCGACACCGAGATCGCGGTCGACTACGAGGTGACGCAGGAGAGCTACGAGCGTTCCACCGTTCTCACCGGCGCCGAGGACGTTCAGCTGGGCGCGGGTGTGCGCCTGGGCGTGGTGTGGGCGCGCGAGGCGGATGACCGCGACCGCCCCATCAGCGTGGTCCTGTCCGAAGCGGACCAGCAAACGCTGGCCGCGGCGGGGGACTCCGCCAACCTGGCCATCACCGGCGGCGTCGCGCCGGCGGACTCGGGCAAGGGGACGTACGTCCTGGTTCCGGCGGACAGCCTGGCGGGCACGCCCGCCCACTACCGGTTCGACGAACTCAGGGGCGACCTCATCGTGACCTTCGTCGAGGTGGGCACGGGGGCGGGCGACTACCGCCGCGCGGGCATCTCCTCGCGCGGGGTCGCGTACTACGAATTCGTGGGCGCTGGCAACGGCGCCTATCGCGTCGGGCGCCAGTTGCCCCTTCCCGCGCTGCTCGACGTTGCGACCGCGCGCGTGGGGTGCGCGCAGGGGGACGTGACCTTCGACGCCGAGTGGAACGTGAGCGACCACGACGAAAACCGCTTCTCCAGTCTGGACGACGACGACAATGTGGGCCAGGCGGCACAGGCGCGTATCGGCATCGAACGCGGCGAGGCGTGGCGCGTGGGTGTGAGCGCGGCGGGGAGCATGCTCGAGGAGCGCTTCACCAGCTTCGACCGCGCGCGTCCCTGGTATTACTACCGCGACTGGAACCTCGAGGACGTGGCGCTCTCCGGGCGCGAAGTGACCGGCGAAGTGGCGTTGAGTCTCGCCCGCAAGGACGCGCTCAGCGTGCGCTACTCGCTGGCGCGGCTGGATCGCACCACATTCGAGGGTGTCAAGCACGAGGCGCTGCTGGCCGGACGGCGCGGAGACCGCGGGTTCAACGCGCGCGCCTTCGCCACCGACATGAACGGCGACGACAACGAGCGCACCCGGCGCCACCTCGGGCTGGACGGCTCCTGGGGTGTGTGGCGGGTGATCCCGGGTGCGACCGTGGTGAGCGAGGAGTACCGCAGCGCGTACACCGCCCAACCCGACAGCGGCCGCGCGTACCAGCTGCTCGGCGTGTGGCTGGCCTCGCGCGGGGCGGGGCGGATGACGTGGCGGCTGACCGCCGACCGCCGCGACACGCAGGACATCGATCCCGCCAGCGACGACTTCCGCGACACCCGCCGCAACGACACCTTCGGCGGGTTGCTCGCCTATCGATCGCGCGGGTCGGCCAGCGCGGAGCTGCAGCTGACCCACCAGTTCGAACTGGACCAGCTTACCGGGGCCGAGATCACCACCGACCTCGCGCGTATCAAGGCCGGCGGTGCGTGGGACGGCATCGGTCTGCGCGCGGACGCGGACTACGAGGTGAGTCAGAACGACGCCGCCACACTGCAGCGTTCGGTGGTATTCGTTGGCGAGGGCAAGGGAGACTACAACGAGCAGGGTGAAGCGGTGGGCAAGGGCAAGGGTGACTTCACCGTGGTGTTCCTGCCCACACCGGAGTCCACCCCGGTGCACACCGTCGGGTTCAACCTGCGCATCGTGTGGAAACCATCCGCGCGGCAGTGGAACGGCAGCGGCGCGGGCCGGTGGGTGCTGCGCAACGTCTCGCTCGACCAGACCATCGGCATCCGCGAGGAGTCCACCTTCGAGCCGGCCTGGCAGGTGTACCTCATGGTGCCCTCCGCCCTGCAGCGCGATGAGACCACCGTGTTCGGAACCAGCACCCTGCGCCAGGACTGGTCGTTGCTGGACGGCTACCGCAACGTGTCGCTCGTGTACCGCTACCTGCGCGAAGACCTGGAGGACAACCGCTTCGAGGGTGTGCGCGAGAACGCATTCACGTCGGAGCACTCGCTGCGTCTGACGCGCTCGCTGTCCAAGCGCCTCACCACCACCTTCGAGGCCGGCCGGCGCGCGGATCGCCGCGCGGGCGTGGGAATCGCGGCGGGCACCGGAAGCACCTACGACGTCGAAACCTGGTCGGGGCTGGCCGGCGTGGGGATCTTGGTGGCTCCGGGTGCGACCCTCGATATCGACCTGCGCGGGACGCGCGCGCGCGATGCGGACTCGGGCGCCGAACAGAGCACCCTGCGCCTCAATCCCCGCCTGGTGTGGCGCGTGGCGGAGCAGATCAACGTCTTCGGGACGTACGAGCTGGCAAGCGTGCGCGATGCGGGCGACGTGGTGACAACGCCCATCATCTTTGCCCGTGAGGGGCGCGCGCACCGATGGAGCATCACCCCCAACCTGCGGATCTCCCGCATCATCAGCATCTTCGCCACCTACTCGGGGCGCAACGAGGTGGTGTTCAGCGGGCGGCGTGTCACCGAGCACGAGTTCCGGCTGGAGACGAGGGCGTACTTCTGATGCGGCACCTGCTTCGCATACTCGTCGTGCTGGCGTGCCTGCCGGCGCTGCACATACCCGCGTACGGGGAGCAGGCGCGCGTGCGCGTCGTGGGCACCCGTGCCATCACCCCGGAACGCGCCGCCGCGATCCTGCGCGCCGGGGGCTTCCCGGCGGCGTCGGGCGCGCGGGCGCTGCAGGACGCATACCTGCGCCAGGGCTACCTGTTCGTGGAACTCGACGTGAGCTGGGACGCGGACTCGACCTGCGTGGTGGTGGTGGCGGAAGGGGAGGCGGCGCGCATCGGTGACGCGCGCGTGCGCGGCGCCATCTCGCGCCCCGTGGCGGACGTGGTGCGTGACCTGGGTGTGGAGCGCGGCGCGCGCTTCGAGCCCGAGCGCCTGGAGAAGAACCTCAAGGCGTTGCTGGCCAGTTACGACGCGGCGGGGTTCCCGTTTGCGCAGGTGTGGATCGACAGCGTGGGAGTCGACCGCGAGGCGGCGACGGTCGACATCGCCTTCTACATCGTGGAGGGGACGCCGCGCGACGTGACCGGCGTGGTGGTCGAGGGGCTGAAGAAGACGCGTCCCGAGCTCGCGGTGCGCATCGCGGGCGTGGAGCCGGGGGTTCCGTACCACGCGCGCCTGCTGGAGGACATGTACCTGCGCCTGGTGGCGAGCGGCGTGTTCCTCGACGTCGAATTCCCCACCGTGCGCGTGGCCAGCGACGGGCGCGGTGTCGATGCGGTGATCACCGTGGAGGAGGCCGCCCGTTCGCACGTCTTCCAGGCCGCACTCGGCTACGCGCAGGCCGACCAGTCCAGCGAGCGCATCCTGTCCGGCCTCGTGCAGTTGGAGCTGAACAACATCGGCGGGACGCTCAAGGACTTCGGTGTGGTGTGGAACAACGACGGCAACGGGCGCAGCAACACGCGCATCAGGTACCGCGACCGCCTCTTCCTGGGGCGTCGCACGGGCGTGGGGCTGCGACTGGAACAGATCGGCCAGGACACGCTGTACACCTGGCAGTCACTGGGCGTCACCGCGGAGCGGGGCTTCGGCCGCGTGGCGGGCACGCTGGCAGGTGTGTCCGCCGGCGCCTTCGGCGACCGCAACGTGTTCAGCCAGGGCAGCGTGCAGCGCTCGACGCGCCTGCGCGGGAGTGTCGGCGTCAACGCGCTGTGGGGAAGCGAGCGCCGCGCGGCATACGCGCGTGTCGGCGTCGCCGCCACGCTGGCTTCCAAGAGCATCACTTACCGGGAGGGGAGCAGCGGGCCGGGTGACGTGAACCAGTCCATCTACGATGCCAGCGTGGAGGGCATGGTGCCCGCGTTCTGGTCGCTGTACTACAGTCTGGCGGGCGCTTTCCACACGCTGGAGAGCGGCGAGGCGTCGGTGCCGCTGTCGGAACAGTTCTACGTGGGCGGTGCGAGCACCGTGCGCGGTTACAAGGAGAACCAGTTCCACGGACGGCGCGTGGCTTATGCGCGCAACGAGCTGCGGCTGGGCCGCACGCCGCGCGAGGGGCTGTACCTGTTCGCCGACGTGGGCTACGTGCTGCAGGAGTCCACGCAGAGCGACGGGGCGGTGACCGAGAGCGGCAGCGGACTGAGGGGGTTCGGCTTCGGCGTGCGCAGTGCCTCGCGCCTGGGGCGGATCGACCTCAGTTTCGCGGTGTCGGACGAGATTTCCCTGCAGTCCACCAAGGTACATGTGTTGCTGGAGCAGAACTTCTAAAGGTGCTAGCATGGGCCGGTCTATGCACACACTCACCCTCGACGGCCGGAGCCTCCGGCTGTCCGACATTGCGGCTCTTCTCGCCGGCCCCGCCACGGTGGCCGCCGAAGCGGACGCCATGGAGCGCGTCGCCCACTGCGCGCGCCTGTGCGACCAGCTCGCGGCCGGCGACGTGCCCCACTACGGCATCAACACCGGTTTCGGCAAGTTCGCGCGCACCCGCATCAGTGCGGCCGACGCGGTGACGCTGCAGCACAACCTGCTGCGCAGCCATTCCGCCGCGGCGGGGCCCCCGCTGGACGACGACACCGTGCGCCTGATGATCGTGCTGCGCGCCAACTCCCTGCTGGCGGGCCGCTCGGGCGTTTCGGTGGAGCTGGTCACGCGCCTGCTCGACCTCTTCAACCGCGGCATCACCCCGGTGGTGCCCTCGTACGGCTCGGTGGGGGCGAGTGGCGACCTCGCGCCGCTGGCGCACCTCTCACTGGCGGTGATCGGCGAGGGCGAAGTCACGTATCGCGGAAGGCGCGTCCCCGCGGGCGAGGCGCTCTTTGCGGAAGGCCTGAAGCCGCTGACCCTGCGGCCCAAGGAGGGACTCGCGCTCATCAACGGCACGCAGTTGATGAGTGCCGTGGCGGCGCGGGAACTGCTGCGCACCCGTAACCTGCTCAAGACCGCGATGGCCGCGGCCGCGATGTCGCTGGAGGCCTGCCAGGCGACCGACCGTGTGTTCGACGCGCGCCTGCACGAGCTCAAGCCCCACCCGGGGCAGATCGCCGTGGCGGCCGGGTTCCGGCGCCTGCACGCGGACAGCCAGGTGATCCGCGCGCACCAGGACTGCGACCGCGTGCAGGATCCGTACTCCTTCCGTTGCCTGCCGCAGGTGCTGGGTGCGGTGCTGGACACGTGCCGCTGGATCGAACAGTGGGTCACCATCGAGATCAACGCGGTCACCGACAACCCCATCATATTCCCCGACGACGGCGAGGTTCTCTCCGGGGGCAACTTCCACGGCGAGCACATGGCCTTTGCGCTGGACGGACTCGCCATCGCCGCCTGCGAAATCGCGTCCATCGCCGAGCGGCGTATCGACAAGCTGATGGAGGGGGACGGCGAGCGCGTGCCACGCTGCCTGGTCAAGCACCCCGGGCTCAACTCCGGGTTCATGATCGCGCAGTACCTGGCGGCGGCGCTGGTGAGCGAGAACAAGATCCACGCGCACCCGGCGTCGGTGGACAGTATCCCCACCTCGCTCGGCTTCGAAGACCACGTGAGCATGGGCAGCATTGGCGCGCTCAAGGTGAGCCGTGTGCTCGACAACGTAAACCGCGTGATCGCGGTGGAACTGTTGTGCGGGGCGCAGGCGCTTGATTTCCACCGGCCGCTGGTGCCGGGGCGCGGCGCGGCGGCGGCGCTCGACGCGGTGCGCGAAACCGTTCCCTTCATCGAGCAGGACTCGGTGCTCACCGGGCACATCGCGTCGCTGGAGAAGCGGTCGGCGGACGGGGACATCGTGAACGCGGTGGAAGCAGCGGCGGGCCAGTTGCTGCGCGGCGACGACTAGACATGGGAGGCAGCATGGATTTCACACCCGGTGCGATCCGCGCACCGCGCGGGAGTCAGCGTTCCTGCCGCGGCTGGGCGCAGGAAGCGGCGCTGCGCATGTTGTGCAACAACCTCGACAACGAGGTGGCCGAGGACCCGAAGAACCTGGTGGTGTACGGCGGGCGCGGGAAGGCGGCGCGCAACTGGGACTGCTTTCACGCCATCGTCGCCGCGTTGCGCGGCCTGGGCGACGACCAGACCTTGCTGGTGCAGTCCGGCAAGCCGGTGGCGGTGTTTCCCAGCCACCCCGGTGCGCCGCGCGTGCTCATCGCCAACTCGCTGCTGGTGCCGCAGTGGGCCACCTGGGAGCACTTCTGGGAACTCGAGGGCAAGGGACTCATGATGTACGGCCAGATGACCGCCGGCAGCTGGATGTACATCGGCACGCAGGGGATCCTGCAGGGAACCTACGAGACGTTCGCGGCCTGTGCGCAGATCGAGTTCGGCGCGTCGCTCAAGAACCGGCTGGTGCTCACCGGCGGCCTGGGTGGCATGGGTGGCGCGCAGCCGCTTGCGGTGACCATGAACGAGGGCGTGGTGATCGCGGTGGAGGTGGACCCCTCGCGCATCGCGAAGCGCCTGGAGACGCGCTACGTGGATGTGATGGTCGACGATATCGACGACGCGGTCGCGCGCGCCATGGACGCCAAACGCGCCGGACGCGCGCTCTCCATCGGACTGGTGGGAAACGCGGCCGAGGTGTTTCCGGAGCTGCTGCGCCGCGGGGTGGAGATCGACGTGGTCACCGACCAGACCTCGGCGCACGATCCACTCAACGGCTACGTGCCGGTGGGACTCGACGTCGCCGCGGCGGCCGAGCTGCGCGCGCGCGATCCGAAGGCGTACGTGGAGCGCGCCATGCAATCCATGGTGGCGCACGTCACCGCGATGGTGGGCTTCCAGCGCGCGGGTGCGCGCGTGTTCGACTACGGCAACAACATCCGCGGCCAGGCGGCGGCCGCGGGGTACGGGGACGCGTTCGCGTTCCCCGGTTTCGTGCCCGCCTACATCCGGCCGTTGTTCTGCGAGGGCTACGGGCCCTTCCGCTGGATCGCGCTCTCCGGCGATCCACGTGACATCGCGGCCACCGACGACCTCATCCTGGAGCTGTTTCCCGACAAGCCCGCGTTGTCGCGCTGGATTGCGCTGGCGCGGGAGCGCGTGGCGTTCCAGGGGCTGCCGGCGCGCATCTGCTGGCTCAAGTACGGTGAGCGCGCGCGCTTCGGCGAGCGCCTGAACGACCTCATCGCAAAGAGAACCGTCTCCGCGCCGGTGGTGATCGGCCGCGATCACCTCGACAGCGGTTCGGTGGCAAGCCCGTACCGCGAGACCGAGGCCATGCGCGATGGCAGCGACGCGGTGGCCGACTGGCCCATCCTCGACGCGCTGCTCAACGCGGTGAACGGGGCCGCCTGGGTGTCGGTGCACCATGGCGGGGGAGTGGGCATGGGATTGTCGATCCACTCCGGCTTGGCGGTGGTGGTGGACGGCACGCCCGAGGCGGGGGCGAAGGCGGTGCGCTGTCTCACCGGGGATCCGGGGATGGGAATCGCGCGCCACGCCGATGCGGGCTATCCGATGGCCATCGACGCGGCGCGCCGCGACGGTGTCGACATCCCCATGCTGAGGAAGGACTGACGGATGTCCGCCCGCCCGGCCGCCGATCTCATTCTCACCGACGCCTCGCAGCTCCTCACCCTGGCCCACCCGGCGGGCGGCCCGCGGGTGGGGCCGGCGCTGGGCGAGCTTGCCATCGTGAGCGACGGCGCACTCGCGGCCTGCGGCGGACGGATCGTGGCGTCCGGCAGCCGTGATGCGGTTCTTGGCGCGGTCGATCCCCGACCGGACTGCCGGCAGATTTCCGCCGGGGGCCGGGTGGTCATGCCCGGGTTCGTGGACTGTCACACGCACACAGTCTTCGCCCGCTACCGGCTGGATGAGTATGCGTGGCGCGTGGCCGGCACCCCGTACGAGGAGATTGCCGCCCGCGGCGGCGGCATCGCAAAAAGCGTCGAGCACATCCGCGCCACGCCGGAGCCCGAGCTGGAACGGATCAGCCGGGAAAGGCTTGCCGGTTGCATTGCGTACGGAACCACAACAATAGAAATAAAAAGTGGTTACGGCCTCGACTTCGACAATGAGATGAAGCAGCTGCGCGTCATCCGGAAGCTCGCGGAGTCCTTCCCGATCACCGTGGTGGCCACCTTTCTCGGCGCCCACGCCATCCCCCGGGAACACGCCCGCAGCCGGGCGGCCTATGTGGCGGCCGTCGTGGACGAGATGATCCCGGCCGTCGCCGCCGCTAACCTCGCCGAATTCAACGATGTGTTCTGTGAGACGGGGGTCTTCACCCTGGAGGAAACGGAACGAATCTTGCGGTCCGGGCAGCGGGCTGGACTCAAGGCCAGGCTGCACGCCGATGAGTTGACCGATATGGGCGCCGCGGAACTCGCCGCGGCCATCGGCGCGGTCTCGGCCGACCACCTGAAGAAGATCAGTGAACGAGGGATATCGCGCATGGTCAGTGCGGGAGTGTTCGGCGTCCTGTTGCCCGGGACCAGTTTCGGGCTGCCGTCGCTGTCCTTTGCACCCGCGCGGCGCATGGTCGAGGCCGGCATGCGACTGGCCATCGCCAGCGATTTCAACCCGGGAAGTTCGACGAGCGAATCGATGCCGATGATGACGTCCATCGCCTGCTCGCACATGCGGCTCTCGCCCGCGGAGGCCATCTCCATGTCCACCTACAACCCGGCATTCGTGCTGGGTCGCGAGGGCCAAGTGGGCAGTCTCGAAGCCGGCAAGCGGGCGGACTTCCTGCTGTTGAACTGTACGGATTACCGTGAGGTGCCGAATCATTTCGGCGTGAATCCGGTTGCACAGGTTTTCGTCGCGGGCGCGCCGTGGAACGGCGACGCGCGCGGCGTGGCGGAGTGACGAGGCAGGGAGCGTCGTGAGCAAGGCAACCACCGTCCGCAAGAAGGCTCTGGATCTCGTCCGCCAGCAGGACTGGCAGGGCGCGATCCGTGAGTACAAGCGCCTGGTCGAAATGGACCAGTCCAATCCGAACGTCCACAACGAACTCGCAGACATCTACCTCAAGACCAGCGCCAAGGCCGAAGCCTATGACTGCTTCGTCCGGGCCATCGACGAGTACACACGCGTTGGGCTCTACAACAACGCGGTGGCGGTGGCCAAGAAAGTCATGCGCGTGCTCCCCGCACGCACGGAAGTTCTGACACTGCTCGGCAACGTGCGCATGAAGCAGGGGCTCACGCGCGAGGCCGAGTCGTACTACACCAGCTTCCTCGACAAGGTCGCCGGCAGTTCCATCGAAGCGTCCGCCTTCAAGACCATTGCCCGCGAGATCGGCGAGGCCGCGCCGGAGTCGGTGCCCGTTCTGCAGCGCCTCTCGCAGTGCCTGCTCTCGTTCCAGCTCGACGAGGACGCGGGCGAGATCCTGATCAAGCTGCATGGCCTCGTGCAGCGCAACGGCAACGCGGAACTGCTGGAGCAGGTGCGCGGGTCCATCGAGAAGCTGGGACTGGGCGCGCGCATCGCCATGCCTACGGGTGCCGGCGCCGCCCCGGATCCGAACCGCACCGTCGTTACCGAGCAGAACATCTGGACCAAGAGCCACAGCGCGGGCGAGCGCATCGAGATCGAATCCACGCCGCAGTTCACGCCACGCGCCGCCGACGCGGCGCCTGCCAGTGCGCCGCCCGGGGATGCGCCGGTGGCGAAGGCGCCGCCTGCCGCACCGGCCGGGCCGCCGAAAGAGGCCGCGCCCCCCGCGGCGCCGCCGTCCGACGGACCCTCGGAGAAGGAACTCTACCTGCTGCGGCTCGCGCGCGGCGTGGGGGGGACCTCGCCGCAGCCGCGCGACAAGAAGGAAAAGGAAAAGCAGGAGAACAAGAAAGGCGCCAAACCGGCGCGGCACACGCAGCAAGCCGCGGCCAGCGAACCCGCGCCGAACGCGGCCGGGGCGACGCCGGCGGCCGAACCGGCCGCGCCCGATCAGGAGCCCGTTGCCGCGCAGGCGCGTGCCGAAGCGCCCGCGGCGCAGCAGAAGGCCGCTGCATCGGCGCCGGGGTCTCACGACGCCCCGCCGTCCGCCACAGCGGCCACGGATACCATGCCGAGGCCGGCGCCCGCACAGCCCGCGCCGCCGCCGGCGGCGAAACCCGCGCCGCAACCGCCAGCGGCCAAACCGGCACCCGCTCCGCCGGCGGCGAAGCCCGCGCCGCAACCGCCAGCGGCCAAACCGGCACCCGCTCCGCCGGCGGCGAAGCCGGCGCCCGCTCCGCCCAGCTCGCGTCCGGCGTCCGGTGACCACACCCAGATATCGGCGCTGATCGACAACGACATGGACGGCGGGCAGGGTGAAGCCGACTACCGCAGTCACTACGACCTGGGAATGGCGTACATGGAGATGGACCTGCTGTCGGAGGCGATTCGCGAGTACCAGGCCGCATCCAAGTCGCCGCAGTTCCAGGTGAAGTGCCTGGAGATGATCGGCCTGTGCTTCGTGCGCCAGAACCTGCCGCAGCTGGCGATCAAGCAGCTCAGCAAGGGGCTCTCGATCATCGGCGACGAAAGCGAGGAGTCGCTGGGCATGAAGTACAACCTCGGCCTCGCCTACGAGATGGTGGGCGACCTCGAGTCCGCCCGCGCGCAGTTCGAAGACGTGTACGTGGTCGACGTGACCTTCCGCGATGTCGCCGAGAAAGTGGCAAGGCTCGCCCACAAGTCCTGACGCCCGCCCGCGGGTGGCTCCAGGCCGTTCTTGACGCTCTCCCCCCCGACCGATAGCATCGCACTACGGAACGCGGCCCCGCGTACCGACCCGCGATGAAGCGTACGCGCGCTGCACTTCTTTCCGCCCTGCTGACGGCCCTGGTCTTCGTGGCCGGGCAGGCGCTCGCGGGCGTCCCCAACGTCGAACTCGTGACGGTACTCGTGTTCGTCGCCGGTTATCTGCTCGGCCCCGCGCTGGGTGCGTTGGTGGGGGCGGCCGGCATGGGCGCGCACTCGCTGCTCAACGTCATGGGGGCGGTGGCGCCGCCGGTGTGGGTGGCGCAGTTCGTGTGCTATGCGGTGGTCGGGCTGGTGGGGGGAATGCTGGGTCCGGTGCTGGCGCGGATGCGCCGCCGCGGGCTGGCGTCGGTGCTCGCGGCCGCCACCGGTGCGGCACTCGCGCTCTTCTATCAACTGGTGATAAACGCGGTGACGTTCTTCGTCTTTTCCAGCGGGGTGAGTGTGTGGGTCTACGTGTGGGGTGGGATCGCGTTCGGCGCGGTGCAGGTGGCGTGGAACACGGCGGTGTTTCTGTTCGTGCCGGGCACGCTGCGCGTGCTGGCGCCGTACCGGCGCGAACTGGCGGCGCGGCCGTGACGGCACGCGCGCGTTGCGTGTGCGCGCTGGTGGTGCTGGCGGCGTCCGGGGCGTGCCCCGCGGCGGCGCAGCAGCCGCCGGTTGCCTTTCCCGATTCGCTGGGCGCCTGGACCCCGACCCGTTCCGGCGGCGCGTTCGAGTCCGTCTCCCGCGCGGATTATCTGCGCGCACACGCGTTCTCGCTGGACAACTACCTGGAGTTCGCGCCCGGCGGTGTGCTGGTGCGCCCCGGCCCCATCGGTTTCGTCACCGGATACTCGCGCTGGGGGATCGGGCGCGGCCGCGCCGCCCTGTCCATCAACGGAATTTCGTTCAACGACCCTCAGAACGGGCTGGCGCCGTGGGTGGATGTGGCTACCAGCGGTCTCGGGCGCCTGGATATGGACAACGCCGCATGGTCGCCGACCTGGATCGAGGGGAATCTCGCGCTGGTGACCGCGCCGCCCGCGACTTCGCGCCCCACCACCTACGTCGAACTGTCCAAGGGAACCAACGACCTGCGCCAGCGGCGCGTACAGTTCGGGTCGGAAGAGGGAAAGGTGGGGCTGGATCTGTCCTACGATGAGGTGCTCGACGATGGCTACGGCTTCGACGCCAGCGGCGCCCTGGGTGCGCCCCCCGACTACGGCAAGGCGCGCTCACGCAACAGCTCCATCGTCCTGCGCGGTGCGCCGGACGACCGCGGCACCTTCACCTTCGGCTTCCGGCAATACGAGAGCAACACCAGCGGCGACCTGGTCTCGGTGACCGCGGAGGGAGCGCGCTCGGGTCACCTCGCGTGGCTGGATGCCGCCGCGGGCGACACCCGCCTCACCGTGTACGGCCGCGGTTTCAACGCGTCGGCGCCCGACTCGGAGACGGTCAACGAGACCTCGGGCGTGGCGGTTGAAACGAGCTTGGGTGGCGATGCGCGCGAGGTGCGCGTGCGCGTCACCGCGGAGGAGACGTCGTTCTCCCAGGAGGTCGGTGGCGTGTACGCCGCCCGCCTGGTGGGCGGGAGGGCGGTGCTCTCGGCGCGCAGTCGCATCGGGGATACGGCCGAGCTGTTCGCCAGCGGCTCCGCGGTGGGGGACGAGGCGAGCGACGTTGCGTGGGGTCTGCTGGCGGGCGTGCGCCGCACGGGCCCGCGCCACATTCTATCGGCGCAGGCGGGCCGCAGCAGCCGCGTTCCCACCCTGGCCGAGCGCTACCTGCCCGCCCACGACTCCGGGGGCTTCACCCTGGCCGGTGACAACGGGGTGAACCCCGAGCACGCGCTGGAAGTGCGCGCGGACTGGGAGCAGCGCAGCCACTGGTTCGTAAACAACCTGCGCGCGTCGTGGATGAGCGCCGAACGCACCATTGCATTCCTCCCGCGCGACGTGGGGGGCACGACGTGGCGCGTGGCCACCAATGGCGAGGGAACGCAGTCGATGTGGTTCGCCGAGGAGCGGTTCCGCAGCGAGTTCCAGACCGGACCGCTGCGCGCGCTCGGGGAGGGCGCGGTGCTGTTCACCACGGGCGACCGTGAGCAGGCGTTCGCGAGTGTCCCGGACGTGCAGGTCAACGCGTCGCTGCTGATCGGCGGGGAGATGTTCAACGCCACCAGCGCGCTCTACGTGGGCGCCGAATACACCCACATGGGCTCGCGCGAAGACTACGACGGCCGTGCGCTGGCGGCCTACGACGTACTGAATCTCACGCTGCACGCGCGCCTCGTCGACGCACACTTCTATCTACGCTATATCAATGTACTCGACGAGGCCTACCAGACCTACCAGGGCTACTTGATGACGCCCGCCACGTTCGTGTACGGTATCGAATGGACGCTCTTCAACTAATTTGACGGCGGGGTGACATGCGACGGGTGGTGGGGGCGGGGCTCCTCGTGATTCTGCTGGGTGGAGACCACATCGTGCGCTGGGTGGACGACCAGCGGGTGCCGGCGGCCCGCGTCGCGCAGCCATCCGCGCAGCAACCATCCACCGCCGAAAGCCAGCGCCGCCCCGCCGCGCGCCCGTCCCTGCCGTATCCCGCCGCGTATCACGACGATCCGCTGCACTTTCTCTCCACCGCTCCCGCAGAATCTCTCGCACTCCTGCCCGGTATCGGACCGGTACTTGCCGGGCGCATCGTCGGCGAGCGCGCTGCCCGGGGTCCGTTCACCTCCTGGACGGAAGTCGACCGGGTGAGCGGCGTGGGACCGGTGACGGTCCGGCGCCTCGAAGCCGCCTCGCGGCGCCGCTAGGCCAGCGGCGCGGCGTTCGCGCCTTCCTGCCTCGCATTGGTTCTCATTTTGCAACCCGAATGCGGAACGCGCCGTGCGTGTGCCGTTCGATTGTTCCGTGGAAGGGGCTCCGGTTTCCCAGCGTGCCCCCACCGTGGGGACGTCCCCCGTGCCCCGTGGCACGGGAATTGCGGAATGGCACGCGCACCGAGCAGTTATTCGCCAGGTCGTCACCCGCTTGCCAGCCGGGCCGGGGAACGTACAACGCGTCGGAGGCTATTCCATTGAGAGACCGCATCGCCCAGAAGCTCCTGGAATCTTCGCTCATCAGCCAGGATCAGCTCGCGCGCGCCCTCGAGTCACAGCAATCCGATGGCGGAACCCTCTCCTACAACCTGGTCAAGACCGGCGCCATCTCCGAGATGGCGTTCGCCGAGTTCATGGGCCAGGTCTACAACGTCCCCGCCGTAGACCTGGACTCCGCGTCCATTGACGGCAGCGCCGTCGACCTGATCCCCGCCGACGTGGCCACCAAGTTCCAGGTGGTGCCGCTCAAGCGCGAGGGCCGCACCCTCACCGTGGCGATGGCGAACCCGGACAACATCTTCGCCATCGACGACATCAAGTTCATCACCGGCTTCGACGTCCGCCCCGTGGTGGCCACCGAGACGGCCATCAAGCGCACCATCGACCGCCTCTACGACTCGGCCGACTCGCTCGCCACCATCATGGGCGAGATCGAGGACGACTTCGAGATCGTGGAGGAGTCGGAGGAGGCGGAGGCGGGCGCGGTCGCGGCCGCCGTCGACGCGCCGGTGGTCAAGCTGGTCAACAGCCTCATATCCGACGCGGTGGGGCGGGGCGCTTCCGATATTCATATCGAACCGTATGAGAAGTCGCTGCGGGTGCGCTTCCGCATAGACGGCATGCTGCACGAGATGATGTCGCCCCCCTTCAAGATGAAGAACGCCATTACCTCGCGCCTGAAGATCATGGCGGAGCTGGACATCGCCGAGCGGCGCGTCCCCCAGGACGGCCGCATCAAGATCCGCATGCACGGCAAGCCCATCGACCTGCGTGTCAGCACGCTGCCCACGATTTTCGGCGAGAAGGTCGTGATGCGTATTCTCGACCAGAGCAACCTGCAGATCGACCTGGCCAAGCTGGGTTTCGCGCCCTCGGCGCTGGGGCGGTTCCTCAACGCCATCGAGAGCCCCTACGGCATGGTGCTGGTAACCGGGCCCACCGGTTCCGGTAAGTCGACCACGCTGTACAGCGCGCTGCAGAAGATCAACAAGGTCCACTCCAACATCATGACGGCGGAGGATCCGGTGGAGTACAACATCCCCGGCATCAACCAGGTGAACGTGCACGAGGACATCGGTTTCACCTTCGCCACCGCGCTGCGCGCATTCCTCCGGCAGGACCCCAACATCATCATGGTCGGTGAGATTCGAGACCTGGATACGGCCTCGATTGCGGTCAAGGCCGCTCTGACCGGTCACCTGGTATTGAGCACGCTGCACACCAACGACGCGGCCAGTTCCATCAACCGACTCGTGGACATGGGCATCGAACCGTTCCTGGTCTCCAGCTCAGTGCTGCTCATCATCGCCCAGCGTCTGGTGCGGCGCCTGTGCGAGAAGTGCAAGGTACCCACCACCCTGCACGCCGAGGTGCTCAAGGAGCTCGGCATACTGGAGAACCCGGACGAGCTGCGCATCTGCGAGCCCAAGGGGTGCCCGGTGTGCAACGACACCGGCTACAAGGGACGTGTGGGTCTGTATGAAGTCATGGAGATCAGCTCTTCGCTGCGCGAGATGATCATCGACCGCGCGTCGAACGCGGACATCAAGAATCACGCGATGAATGAAGGCATGCTGACACTGCGACTGGATGGCATCGAGAAGTTCAAGCTGGGGCACACGTCTCTCGAAGAAGTGCTGCGCGAGACTGCCAAGGGTTAGAAACAAGGCGGCAGGAGAATATACACATGATCAACCTTCGTGATTTGCTGCAAGAGATGATCGAGGCGGGTGCGTCCGACCTCCACCTGACGGCCGGACTGCCGCCGATGATTCGCGTTGACGGCAACGTCAGGCCGACCGACCGCGAACCACTGTCGCCGGAACAGGTGCAGTCGCTTGCCTACAGCGTGCTGAACGAGGAACAGCAGAAGCGCTTCGAGGCGGCCAAGGAGCTGGACTTCTCCTTCGGCGTCAAGGGCATGAGCCGCTTCCGCGGCAACGCCTACCTGCAGCGCGGCTGCGTGGGGCTCGCCATCCGCCAGATCCCCTACGAGATCCGCACCTTCCGCGACCTCGGGCTGCCCACCGTGATGGAGAAGCTGTCCAAGAAGCAGCAGGGTCTGATTCTGGTCACCGGGCCCACCGGCAGCGGCAAATCGACCACGCTGGCGAGCATCATCGACAAGGTGAATACCGAGCGCCCGGCCCACATCGTTACCATCGAGGATCCGGTGGAGTACATCCACCAGCACAAGAAGTGCATCGTCAACCAGCGCGAGGTCAAGGCGGACACCGAGTCATTCGGCAACGCCCTCAAGCACGTCCTGCGGCAGGACCCGGACGTCATCCTCATCGGTGAGATGCGCGACCAGGAGACCATGCAGGCGGCGCTCACCATTGCGGAGACCGGACACCTTACCCTCGCCACGCTGCATACCAATTCGACCTTCGAGTCGATCAACCGCATCGTGGATACGTTCCCGCCCTCGCAGCAGAACCAGGTGCGTGCGCAGCTGGCGTTCGTGCTGGAGGGGGTGCTGGCCCAGCAGCTGGTGCCGCGTATGCGCGGAAAGGGCCGCGTGCTGGTGACCGAGGTCATGGTGTGCACGCCGGCCATTCGCGCGGTCATTCGCGACGACAAGGTGCACCAGATCTACGGTCTCATGCAGGCCGGACAGAAGCACGGCATGCAGACGATGAACCAGGCACTTTTCAATGCGGTTATGGGCAAAGAAATCGACATGGAAGAGGCGCTGCGGCGCAGCAGCGACCCGCAGGAGCTGACCCAGATGGTGGGCGGCCCCGTGGGCGTGCGTTAAAAGGGGGTCCCGACGATGGCCACGACCTATACATGGAAGGGCAGAAGCCCGAGCGGAGAGTTGCTCTCCGGCGAATACGCCACGGAGAGCAAGGATGATCTGGTCAGCTATCTGCGCAAGCGGAAGATCATCATCACATCGGTGCGCGAAAAGGGCGGCGGTGCACTGAAGATCAACCTGCCCGGCAGCACGCGGGTGAGTGTGAAGGACATCGGCGTGTTTACGCGCCAGTTCGCCACGATGATCAACGCGGGTCTGCCCATGGTGCAGTGCCTGGATATTCTGGCCCAGCAGACCGAGAAGGTTCCGCTGCGCGAGGCGGTGGCCAAGGTCATGAGTGACGTGGAGGGTGGTTCCACCCTGGCCGAGGGCCTCGCGCGTCATCCCAAGATCTTCTCGAACCTGTTCGTCAACATGGTGGAGGCGGGTGAAGCGGGCGGTATTCTGGACGTGATTCTGGTGCGCCTTGCCACCTTCCTGGAGAAGCTCGACGCCCTGCAGCGCAAGGTGAAGAGCGCGCTTACCTACCCCAGCGTGGTGGGTGTGGTTGCGCTGGGCGCCACGGCGTTCATGCTCATCTTCATCATTCCCACCTTTGCCAAGATGTTCACCGACTTCGGCGGCGACCTGCCGTTGCCGACGCGCATCGTCATCGGCATCAGCGACTTCCTGCGCGCCTTCTGGTGGGCGTTGCTGGCCGCCATCATCGGCATCGTGGTGGGGTTGCAGCGCTACTACAAGACTTCGCAGGGCCGTCTGGTCATCGACAAACTGCTGCTGAAGATTCCGGTGCTGGGCATGGTCATCCGCAAGGGCTCGGTGGCGCGCTTCACGCGCACGCTGGGCACGCTGATTTCGTCCGGTGTGCCGATTCTGTCCGGCCTGGAGATCACCGCCCGCACCTCGGGAAACCGGGTGGTGGAGCTGGCGGTCATGTCGACCCGCGAGAGCATCAGCCAGGGCAACACCATCGCCGAGCCGTTGAAGGCGTGCGGTGTGTTCCCGCCCATGGTGACGCAGATGATCTCGGTGGGCGAACAGACCGGTGCCCTCGACGAGATGCTGGACAAGATCGCCAACTTCTACGACGACGAGGTGGATACGGCGGTGGACTCGCTGACAGCGATCATCGAGCCGGTCATGATTGTCGTGATGGGCACACTGGTGGGCGGCATGCTCATCGCCATGTACCTGCCGATGTTCAAGCTCGTGACCCTGGTCGGCGGCGACTAGGCACGGGGCCGGGAGGAACTGGTGGCGACCCAGGAATCCGCGACCGCCGTCGAGCGACGCGACTTCGACCGGTTCCTCGTCCTGCGCGCCATCATCGCCGCACTGGTGGTGGGCGCCGGGGTGACGATCGTCGAGCTGACCAGCGACGCCTTCGCGGTGGGCCCGCTCTACGGCCTGCTGGGGGCGAGCATGGTGGTGGGCGCGGCCGCCCTGGGGCTGGACCGCGCGGGGGTGTCGAGACGGCGCATTGCGTGGGGGGTGGTGGTGGCGGACATCGCGCTCTCCGCCGGCATCATGCACTACGGCGGGGGCGTGGACGGGCAGTTCACCACCGTCTACTGCCTGGCGATTGCAGCGGGTGCGTTCCTGCTGGCCATGCCGGGCGGGCTGACCACCGCGCTGCTGTCGTCCCTGTGCTTCGTCGGATTCCAGTTGCTGGAGGCGCAGGGGATCCTGCGGCCGCCCGGGGGCGAGGGGCTGCCACGCACCGTGACCAGCGGGCTCATCGACGCCTACATGCACGTGTCGATGTTCTTTCTGGTGGGAACCGTCGGCGGCTACCTGGCGGATCGAATCAAACTGAAGGGACGGGCGCTGCAACACGCACAATCGGCGCTCGAGCAACTGCGGGTCGACACCAACTACATTCTCGAGAACATGAGCAGCGGTGTGCTGGTGGTGGACACCGACGGCCGGGTGGTCACCATGAACGCGGCCGCAGAGCAGATTCTGGAACTGGCAAAGAGCGGGGTTGAGAACCGGGGCATCCACGAGGCACTGACGGTGCGGGCCCCCGACCTGGCGCACGAGCTGGAACTGTCGCTGGAGTCGGAGCACGGCAAACGCCGCCAGGAGATCGCCACGCACACGCGCGGTGGCCGCGACCGGCCGCTGGGCATCAGCATCTCGCACCTGCACGATGCGGACGGCAACCGCCGGGGCATCATCGCCGTGTTCCAGGACCTCACCGAGGTGCACGAGATGCGCGAGCGGGTGCGCAAGGCCGACCGCCTGGCCGCCATTGGAGAACTCTCGGCGGGAATTGCGCACGAGCTGCGCAACCCGCTGGCCTCGATCTCCGGCTCCATCGAGATGCTCTACCAGGAGCTGGAGCTGGACGGAGAAAACAAGCGCCTGATGGAACTGATCATGCGCGAGTCGGACCGGCTGGACCGGATCATCTCCGACTTTCTCGAGTTTGCGCGCCTGCGCACGCCACGGCGTTTCCCGTCGCGCGTGGACAAGAGCCTGTCGGAGACGATGGTGCTGCTCAAGAAGAACGCCGAGAAGAGCAACGGCATCGCGGTGCGGCTGGAGTGCGCGGACAACCTGCCCACCGTCTACATGGACGACGAGCAGCTGCGCCAGGTGTTCATGAATCTCTCCATCAACGCCTGCGAGGCAATGGTGGGCGGCGGGACGCTGGAAGTGGTGGCGACTCCGCAGGGCGGGGAGGCCATCCAGGTGGAGTTTCGCGACAGCGGGCGCGGTATCGATCTGGAGGGGGTGGAGCGGTTCTTCGAGCCGTTCTTCACCACCAAGGAGGGTGGCACCGGGCTGGGACTGGCTATTGCCAACAAAATTGTTTCCGCGCACGGAGGAACGATTGGGTTCCGGAATCGTGTGGGCGGGGGTGCGGTGTTCACGATCACACTGCCGGTGGGGACGCCGGTGCAAGCTAGGGTCGACGACGATGTTGCCGTCGCGACCGTGGAGTAGGATATGGCCCGACAAGAAAAGGAAGTCAGCATGGCTGGAGAACGCATTCTGGTGGTGGACGACGAGAAGAGCATGTGCCAGTTCCTTTCGATCATGCTCCGCAAGGAGGGCTACGACATCACGACGGTGAGTACGGGCAAGAAGGCGATCGAAGAAGTGAACGGAAGCCGTTTCGACGTCGTTCTCACGGATATCAAGATGGCGGGCATGGACGGCATGGAGGTGCTGCGTGAGATCAAGCGCATCGACCCCACCATGCCGGTGGTGATCATGACGGCGTACGCCTCGCAGAAGACGGCCATCGAGGCGGTGAACCAGGGGGCGTTTCACTACCTGATCAAGCACGCCAAGAACGAAGAGATCAAGATGGTGGTGCGCAACGCGCTGGACATGAGGAAGGTGCGTACCGAGAACGTCATGCTCAAGAAGCAGCTCAAGCGCACCGCCGATCTGCGCACCATCATCGGCAAGAGCGAGGAGATGCAGAAGGTGTTCGGTCTGGTGGACAAGGTGGCCGACACGGAGTCCACCATCCTCATCTATGGTGAGAGCGGAACCGGCAAGGAACTGATCGCGCGCGCCATTCATTTTAGATCGTCGCGCGCCAATGGTCCCTTCGTGAGCATCAACTGCGGCGCGCTTCCCGAGAGCCTGCTGGAGAGCGAGCTGTTCGGTCACGTGAAGGGCTCCTTCACCGGCGCCATCAAGGACAAGGAAGGCCTGTTCAAGGTGGCGCAGGGCGGGACGTTCTTCCTGGATGAGATCGGCGAGACCTCGCCCACCATTCAAGTCAAGTTACTGCGTGTCTTGCAGGAGCGCGAGGTGATCCCGGTGGGCGGCACCAACCCCATCAAGGTGGACGTGCGCCTGGTGGCCGCCACCAACGCCGACCTGGAGAAGGCCATCAAGCAGGAGCGCTTCCGCGCCGACCTCTACTACCGGCTCAACGTCATCCCGGTGCAGCTGCCGCCGCTGCGCAAGCGCCGCGACGACATCCCGCTCATCGTCCAGCACTTCCTCAAGAAGTACAACGAGGACCTGCCCGAGTCGCGCCAGAAGGGCATCACCCGCGAGGCCATGGAGATCCTGGTGGTGTACGACTGGCCCGGCAACGTGCGCGAGCTGGAGAACGTGGTGGAGCGGGCGCTGATCCTGGAGGAGAGCGACCAGATCACGCCGGGCTCGCTCCCGGAGAAGATCTGCCAGCGCGAGCCCAACTCGCACTCGCTGATCACCGAGCGGGCCCAGGTCACCCTGGACGAGCTGGAGAAGGAGTACCTCATTAAAGTTCTCAACGACACCAACTGGCAGAAGAAGAAGGCCAGCCAGATCCTTGGGATAAACGCCTCCACGCTGTACCGCAAGATCCAGCGCTACGGGCTCGACAAGGAAATGGAGAAGGTGCTGATCGACGCGGATTAGCGATTCCCGGCAAACTGCACTTTGCGACACGGCCGCAAAGCCGGCCCCGGCGGCCGGCGCGGCCCTGGGGACGAGGAAGCCCGGGCGACACGGCAACACACGAGGGAACAACTGGATACAGGGAAGATATCGGCAAGTTGATTTGGCATGCGGCTTGCCTTTACACACGGCAGGACCGTTAGTCGGTCCGGATGGATAAACATCCATACGCACAACAGCTAAATAGGAGGTTGTCCGATGCGTAACAAGGGTTTCACTCTCATCGAGCTGATGATCGTAGTTGTGATCATCGGTATTCTCGCGGCCATCGCGATTCCGAACTTCATTAACATGCAGTCTCGCGCCAAAGAGGCCTCGACCAAGTCGAATGCGCACACCACGCAGTTGGCTGCCGAGGACTTCTCGGTGCAGAACGACGGCGTGTATGCCGGCAGCGTGGGCGGCGACGCCCTCGCGAACGGCGACGTCATGACGGACCTGCTTCCGGCGGGTGCCCTTCTGACCAACCCGTTCTCGCGTCTGCAGGATTCGCCGGTCGACGGCGCTGCCGCCGGCGCCGGGCTCGTCGGCTACCAGCCGCAGGATCCCGACGGTGACGGTACCTGGGACGGGTACATCATCGACGCCGTGGGCAAGGACGGCGCGACGACCATCATCACGCTGACGAGCGGCCAGTAAGCCGAACGCCAGAGTGTAGTGCTCGTACGGGGCGGGGCCGAGAGGTCCCGCCCCGCTTGCTTTTGTCCCGTAAGAATCGGCACGGAATCTGCATTTTCCCCTGCCGGGCGGCCCCGCCGCCCGGAAATCAGCCATGGTTATTCTCGAATTGCACGGCATACGCAAGTCGTTCCGCCAGGGGTTCTGGGGTGTGCGCACCCCCGTCCTGCAGGGCGTGGACCTCTCCCTCGAGCAGGGGGAGGTGTTCGGCTTCCTGGGTCACAACGGCGCCGGGAAGTCGACCACCATGAAGGCCATCCTGGGCCTCATCCGCCCCGACGCGGGCTCGGTCACCATCTTCGGCCAGGACGGCGCCAGCGAGCGCACCCGCGCCCGCATGGGCTACCTGGGCGAAGAGGTCGGCCTGTACCCGCAGATCACCGGCCCCGAGATGCTGCTGCTGGTGGGGCGCCTGTTCCGCCTGCCGCGCGCGGTAGTGCGCCGCCGGGCCGACGAGCTCATCGAGCTGGTGGGCCTGGGCGAGAAGCGTTCCGTCAAGATCCGCCACTACTCCAAGGGCATGAAGCAGCGCCTGGGCATCGCCACCGCGCTCATGAACGACCCCGAGCTGCTGCTGCTGGACGAGCCCTACAGCGGCCTCGACCCGGTGGGGCGCAAGCAGCTGCGCGAACTGCTGATCGATCTCAAACGCCAGGGCAAGACCATCATGATGAGCTCGCATATCGTGCCCGACGTGGAAGCGGTGTGCGACCGGGTGGGAATTCTCAGCGGCGGGCGCATCGCCCGCGTACTCGACCTGCGCGAGGTGTACGCCGACCAGAACGCGCAGGTCGAGGTGACCTTCTCCGGTGTGGACCGCCGGCGCCTGCAGGCGCGCGACTACGGCGCGCGCGAGGTGTTCGCGGGCGAAACCGTGACCATCGTGCGCTGCGACGAGACGCGCCTCAAGGACCTGGTGGCCGACGTGTACGCTGCCGAGGGACACGTGGTGGAAGTGAAACCGTTGCGCACGCGGCTCGAAGACGTCTTCGTCGACGCCGTGCGCGAGTTCTCCCCGGCCGCGCCGGACCCGGCGAAACGAGACTCTGAACCCGTACTGACGCGCAGGTAACCATGACACCCATTTTGACGCTCGCCCGCTTTACCCTGCGCAATTACCTGCAGGAGCGCATCCTGCTCGTGGTGATCCTGTTCGGGGTGCTGCTGATGGGCTCCTCGTACGTGCTCTCGCCGCTGGCGGTGGGTGCGCAGCAGAAGATCGTCATCGACATCGGGCTGGCCGCGGTCTCGATTTTTGCCGTGGTGCTCATCGTCCTGCTGGGTGCGGGCTCGTTCCACATGGAGAAGGAGCGGGGCATTCTGCGCGCGCTGCTGGCCAAGCCGATTTCGCGCGTGGAGTTCATGCTGGGCAAGTACGCCGGCACCGTGGCCACCGTGTCGGCGGTCATCGTATTGATGGCGGCCGTGCACATGCTGGTGGTGGTGCTGAGCGGTACCCGGATCACCAGCACCCTCGCCATCGCCGTCTACCTGACGTTGCTGGAGGGCGCGCTGGTCACGGCACTGCTGACGCTGTTCTCGTCGTTCAGTTCGCCGTTGCTGGGGTCATTCTTCACCATCGCCTGCGTGGTGGCGGGCCACACCGCCGGCGACCTGCTGGCATTCGCGGAACGCTTTGGCGGCACCGTGCCGCGACTGGTCGCCACCGGCGCCTACTACATTCTGCCCAATCTTGAACTGCTCAACGCGCGCACCGAAGCGGTCCACAACCTGCCGCTGCCCGAGGGCTTCGTGGTGGCGGTCACCCTGTACGCGCTGGCCTATACCGCGGGCCTCCTGTACCTGGCCACGGTGATCTTCCGGGCGCGGGAAGTGAGCTGACATGCGCCTGCCGCGCGTGCTGGGAGCGGCCGCGATCGGCCCGGTGGTGCTCGCCTCGCTGGTGTTCGCCACCGCCGGCGTGCAGGAGCACCGCGTGCGGCCCTACCTGTACGCCAATCTGTACCTGCCGTCGGGAAAGCTGGTGGAGCAGACCTCGCTGGGCTACCGCGAGCTGGCCGCGGACCTGGTGTGGTTTCAGGCCGTGCAGTACTTCGGCGGCTACGCCAAGAACCAGCACAGCCTGGCCTACTTCAACGGGTTGATCGATATCGTCACCGACCTAGACCCGCACTTCCAGTTTCCGTACGTTTTCGGCGCGGTGGTGATGTCGCAGGACATGGGAGACTTTCCCCGCGGCGTGGAGGTCCTCAAGAAGGGCATGCGCGCCAACCCGGAGGCGTGGGAGTTCCCGTTCGAGATCGGCTTTCTCTATTACATAACCCGTGGTGACGCGGACTCCGCGGCGCGCTACTTCCACCTGGCCTCGCGCATGCCCGGCGGCGGGGACCGCGCGCGGCGCTTCGCCGCGTTCGTGTACTCCAGGGGCGGACACGCCGAGACCTCGATCCGCATGTGGGAGGAGCTGGCCGCGTCGTCGGAGCAGCCCTACATGAAGGAGATGGCGCGCCGCTACATCGAGCAGATCCGGCGCACCGGCCGCATCGGCAAGGAAGAGAATGACGGCTGACGTCGCATATACGGCGATGGCCGCGGCCTTCGGCGCGCTGCTGGGGAGCTTCCTCAACGTGGTCATTTACCGCCTGCCGCGCGCGACGTCGGTGGTGGGTGGGCGCTCGCAGTGCCCGAAGTGTCAGCAGACCATTTCCTGGTACGACAACGTGCCCGTGTTGAGCTGGCTTCTACTGGGCGGAAAATGCCGGCGCTGCAAGTGGCGCATTCCCGTTCGCTACCCACTGGTGGAACTGTTGACCGCAACCGCGGCCGGCCTGGCCGTCCACGTGTACGGACCCGGATTGCAGGCGGCGTGGATTGTTGCGTTTCTGTGCATTCTCATTGCGATCACCTTCATCGACTGGGACCACCAGATCATTCCCGACCCGCTCTCCATCGGGGGCACGGTGCTGGGCTGGCTGGGGGCGTGGGTGTGCCTCGACATCGGCGTGCTGCAGTCCCTGCTGGGCTCGCTGGTGGGGGCCGGGCTCATCCTGGCCATCGCCGGCCTCTACAAGGCCGCGCGCAAGGTGGACGGCATGGGCGGCGGCGACGTGAAGCTCATGGCCATGATTGGCGCGTTCCTGGGCTGGCAGATGGTGTTTGCGGTGCTGTTCATCGCCGCGGCCGCGGGCAGCCTGTACGGAATCTGGCTGATGCGGCGCAGCGGTGGCGATGGCAAGACGGCGGTTGCATTCGGTTCGTTTCTTGCCCCTGCTGCGTGTCTCATGCTCTTCGCAGGCGAGCGGTTGCTGACACTGTACATGGGAGCGCTTTCGGTTCCCCGGTAATGCATGTCGCGTATGCAGATTGCATGGCGTAACCCGGCAAAATTCGCCGATTGAGTACACGACGCAGAATAACTCATGCGGACATAGCCAGTTATCATCGGAATGCATGCTCCGCGGCGCGGCACACGGCTGGCATGCTTGTTGCGAGATTGACCGCCGCGGCAAGGTCTATTTGTACATAGGGATAGTAGTTAGACGAACACCCGGCGAATCCATTCGTCGATACGGCGTGAGCCAAGGCTGGTGAAGAGATGAAAGTGTTCTCGCGGAAAGGCAAGACGTCCATCGGGCTGGACATCGGTTCGAGCCTGATCAAGGTGGTTGAGATCGACCACTCCAAGGACACACCGATGCTCATCCGTTACGGCATCGTGAAGCTTCCGTCCGAGGCGATCGTCGAGGGCGAGATCATGGATCAGAGCCTGGTCGTCCAGGGTATCCAGGAGTGCATGACCAAGGCCGGCGTGACCGCGAAGAACGTCGTCACCGCGGTGTCGGGCCGCGCGGTCATCGTGAAGAAGGTCGTCATGGACAAGATGAATCCCGACGACGCCAAGGAAGCCATCTTCTGGGAAGCGGAGCAGCACGTGCCCTTCGACATCGACGACGTGTGTCTCGACTTCCAGGTCCTCAACGAGGACGTGGGCGCCAACCAGATGGAGATCCTGCTGGTCGCCGCCAAGAAGGAAATGGTCAACGCGCACGCCGGTATCGTGCGTGACGCGGGCCTGAATCCGGTTGT